>Ga0213822_1000049_pt1 | contig 140374 bp, 131 predicted proteins | sample MC6MC0908MG_FD_179872 | JGI IMG/M metagenome (GOLD analysis project Ga0213822, IMG submission 179872) | Enriched soil aggregate microbial communities from Iowa State University, Ames, United States - MC6-MC0908-MG | ecosystem: Environmental > Terrestrial > Soil > Unclassified | place: USA... | reverse complement strand
GAGCAACTATGCTCGAAGAGTATGTTGGATTTGGCAGTGATTTACCAAATATTGAAAATGAAAGAGAAAGAAAAATGACAAAAGTCATCGAGAGTGAACTTCTCGATGGCTTTTGTCTACAGTCTGAGAGCTGCATTTCTTCATGAAATGCAGCTCTTTTTGAAAGGAGACCATTATGCGCCAACAATTGGTTCTACTTGGAAAATCACAATACGATACATCGATTGCACCAAGCTACCGTAATTCTGCTTGTGGCCCTACTACCATGCACGTTATTTTAAATTATTTGAATGGCTCGGCTCCGTCGATAAATGAGCTCTATAAACAGCTTGGTAGCACTAAAATTGGTTTATTCAAATGGCGATTAATTCGTAATCTACGTCGACTACATCCATCCTGGGATGTTCGCACTTGTTCGTTAAAAGAGGCCTTACAAGAGATTGACGCCGGTCGCCCCGTTGCAATGCGTTTTGATCGTTACTTTAGCCTTCAATGGCGAGATAAAAAATCTACCTTCGCCTATCATTGGGTACCGCTTATTGGCTATGACATTAGAGATAATAAACTTTGGTTAATTTTTCATGATAATGGCAAACCAAACCGTGACAGTATCATTCGTCAGGCACTCTATCAAGACAATGAAAAGGTATTATCCTTTGTTAAAATAACCCCTCACTAGAACAAATAGTGAATAGCCTATTATTTGCTCCCTCCCTACGCGTCTCCTTCCTACAAAACTGCAATAAAAAAGCAGAGTATATGACGATACTCTGCGATAAATATTAAATAAAGGAATACAAAGAACGCGCATGCTTTGCTATGAGCGTGTAGCCACTCTCTTCGATCTCTTTAATAATGTGCGGTTCATAATTTGGTAACAAAAGGCTTGAAAAATCTGCGTCAATTGGTACATCGGTTTGAATAGTTGCAAGCTCATGCGATAATTTCAACATATCTAAATTGTCTTGAATTTTTGATCGTTGACCTGGCTTTAATTCTTCGAGCGACGCTAAAACCTTGTCAATCGACCCATATGTTTGAATTAATGTGAGGGCTTGCTTAGGACCAATGCCTTTAACACCTGGATAGCCATCACTTGTATCGCCCATAAACGCTTTCACCTGCGCAAACTGTGCTGGTTCAATACTATATTCCTCTTTAAAACGTGCATGTGTATAAGTATCATATTCTGTGTAGCCCTTTTTCATAAAAGCAATCTCTGTAGATGGTCTCAAAAGCTGGAGCAAATCTTTATCACCACTAATTACAGTAATATCCGCTTCATCCTGCCATTTGGTAATCATGGAGCCAATTAAATCATCAGCTTCCATGCCTTTCACACCAAAATTTTGCCAGCCAATTTGTAGCGATAATTTTTTCGCCATATCAAATTGAGGCAACATTTCCTCTGGTGGTGCTGGGCGATTTGCTTTATAGCCATCAAATAAATCATTGCGGAATGTATGTGCCCCCATATCCCAGCAAACTGCCATATGTGTTGGTTTCATAAGTGATTGTGCAGTTAGTACATGTCGTACAAATCCTTGTGCTCCATTAGTTGGTGTGCCATCTGCCAAGCGAATAAAATGCCCCATGGCTGCCGAAGCGAAATATGAACGGAATAACAATGCCATACCGTCAACAATCAGTAGTTTTGGTTTTGTTGTCATGATGAATTTCCTCTCTATAACCATACAAAGTTTGTATAAATTTTTGATTCCTATCCAACATTATAGCAAACTTTCAACAATCAGCATTGTCAATACACGGCAATATGCTTACTTTACAACGTAACCTTTCCTTTTTTGGATATGCGATTGCGATGATCGAGTTGAATGCCTGTTAACCATTGTAAAAATGCCGTCACACCAATCTTAACAGTTTCTGGACGTAGCATTCCTTCCTTAGGATCTGCATAAACAAAATCAATGTGGCGAACCCCTTCATTTTCACCAATAAGTTTGAGGATATCAAATAATTCATAGGCTGTTAGGCCGCCTGGTGTGGCAGCCGGTACATCTCGAGCAAACATAATATCAAGTGCATCTAAATCAACTGAGACATAAATTCGATCAACCTCATACATAAGCTGACGTAACATTTCACGTATTGTCAGCTGAATACCATCCCGTCGCATTTGCTTTAATGTAATCATATGAATACCCTGTTCTCTTGCATAATGAATCATTTCAGGTGAGTTGAAAAAACCGTGCAATCCGACATTATATATATGTCTCCCTTCTACAATCCCTGCGGCAATCAATTGATGGATCGGAGAATCTTGGGCAAGTCCAACTTCCTCCTGGTTTCTTGCATCTAAATGTGTGTCGATCTGAATAATGCCAATACGATCCTGTGGAAAAGCATTCTTTATTCCTCTTAATGAACATGCGGTAATCGCATGGTCTCCCCCAATCAAACAAGTAAAGCTTTTTTGAAAAGCTATACTTAAATTTTCTGCTGCCGCTTCAATGGCAGATTCCGAAAGCATTCTATCTTGTTCATGAATCGCTACATCTCCAATATCAACGACCGACAGTGCACGTAAGTTTATTTGCTCATCTAAGTTATACGATTGGAAGCTTGGCCAAACTTTACGAAACGCAGCTGGATATTGCGCTTTTGCGGATGCTCCCTCAGCATACGATAATAAAGCTCCATACACGACAATATCCACATCATTTGGGTTTGGATTTGTTTGCTGCTTAATCCATTGATGCATGGCCGATCCATTTTCTTGCTTCCATTGGCATTCTGGTTCTATAAACATATACATCTACCACCTTCATATCTTTTCTATTCAAGTTAAATTAGCCTACACCAATTTTCATTTCCCTTAAAATGTCCTAACCATTTTTCTCTTTATCTAATAGTACCATTCGTACATTCATCTTCGGCATTATTTTTCTTTTTTCCTCTTTTCTGTTAAATTTTTTCCTGATAGCACAAAAAAGCAAACTAGAAACCAGTTTGCTTCAAAAATCATGCATCTATTTTTTCACTAAGAGTTGGCACATTGCCTATCTTTTTTTACGAAGATCTTAGTATGTTACTTTTGTTGTTTGGAGAGGTTTTCGCAAAGTTCAGCCACCTCAAACATGGAATAGCTTTGAAAATTGTATTGACTGCGCAATTCTTGAAAATAACGTAATAGCTCCTCTAGAATCGCTAAATTTTTATCCGTATTCTTGCCAAAGTTATGAGGATGCCACCATAAATGATAAAATGCTTGTGCCTTTGCAGCCTCGAGCATGCTTTCTTTTATGCGTTTTACCTTTGAACCTTCGAATACATGTAGTGGACGAAAATAAGGCCTTAAAAAGGCACTTGAACGAATATTAATCAGTTGCTCGTCTCGCATTTCCTCCAAAGTTGCCATATGATGGCCAGTTAAATTGATATAGCTATCAAGCCATTTTTTTGCTCCCAAAAGTCTCCCTCTTTTCGTAAACTTTTGAGCATCATACAATGGATGATTTTCAGTTCCTCTATAACAAATATAGCCCGCTTCTACACATGCTTTAAAATAGTCTTTATTTACTTGATTTCTTGGAAAAACAATTGATTTCATTGGCGGAATATAGCCCTCGCATATGGTCTTTGACGCATCTAAATCTGCACAAAAGGCAGCTTCTGTTTGACCTTTTTCCAAGCAATAGTAATGGGAGAAGGTATGGCTGGCTACTTCCTGATGTGGTGTACGTTTAATATCTTCTATTAAAGATTTCCCAAAATGTAAGAGGTCCTCTTGTTCGTTTTCGCCTACTTTTGCTAGCTGCGTATGTGCTGCATAGCGCATATTATCATATTTCACAGGGATACCTCGTAAATAATGAGCCATTTCTGCCTTTGATTCTGCAAACAACAGTCCGACTGTAGCCCAAGTTGCATGAATTTCATACTGCTCAAATAATGCTAGTATTCTGGGCAAGGCTTTCCGTACACCATATAGGTTTTTATTGTATTGTCCATATCGAAATACATCATGGACGCCCCAATTAAGCTCAAAATCTAATGAAATAACGAGACCCCCACCATTCATATTGCTACTTCCTCCATTTTTGCACACCTAGTAACAGTGCACGGATTTTTGATTGAGTGACGTAGCCTGAGTAAACATTGACAACATGTCCACCAAAGCTCAGTTTGAAGGCACGCACATTTCGATTGTCGGTTAATTCACCCATATCATATAAAACAAAACCTTGCCCTTTAAAATGGAGTAGGTTATGCCAGATTAAAAAGCGATTAGCATAGCGATGAGGTCTCTTTAAATGTGCCGACATAGTTGTTGCATCAGAAGTCGCTTCATAATAAGACATCGCTTTATTCTCATGTACAATATCCAGTCGATAGCACAGTGTTTGTCCACAAATGCTTTGGATCTCAGATAATAATAATGCTCCCTGTTCGTTTAGAAGCATGATCGTTTCCATTTGAGTTTTACCGATACCTTCAAGCTTTTTTCGTTTCGCAAAATGATTATAAAATTGTTGAAAGGCTCGTAAGTTCTCTATGGAAGGCTCTTTATACAAAATAACCTGATAATATTCTTTATGTGCGCGCCGTAAAATTTTGCGATTCCCTTCAGAAAGGGCTAAGTACAATGAAAGTTCATGCTCTTGTAGATTAATATGAATCGTTTCACTTTTAACAAGCTTTCGACTTGGTACAAGTGAATTTGTATAGCCTATTACTTTCATGGATTTTCGAACATTCGCTGGCTTTTCAAGAAAATAAAAATGCTGCATTGCGATATTCCATCGCTTACTTTTAATGGACAGAATGAACATCGCCCCCACTCTCCGTATATTTTTCTACACGATGTCGCTCAAAACGAGCCACTTTATAATGTTTCATTCGAGAAATAGGTTTATAGCCTAGTTGTACTAAGCGCTTCCGTTTTCGCCATTGCCAAAAGCTTGCCGCCACCCACAATGTTTGTCCTGGTTTGATTTTTCTGAAATATGCAGTTATAACATCGATCTGCTTGAAAATATCATAGGCTAAAAAATAGGTTTGCTTCGGTAACGCTTCTACCATTTGCAATGAATCCACACGCCAATTTGTGGCATGTAATGCAAACGCTGGTTTATTCGTCTCTGCAAAGGAGTCCTTATAAACCGTATACCCCTTATAATAGAGAGCAATGACTTCTTCCTGATCAAGTTGCATCGCTTCCTGAATCGGCATTTCTTCAAATAAGTTACCCACAGGCTGCTGTGGTGACACATCCTCTGATGGAGATAATTCATATAGCTCCACTTGTTTCAAACGAATAAACCTTTCCACGAATTGTTGTCCATATTCTAGCCAATCTTTGAGCTTTCCATACTTTACTAAAAAACGGATACGTCCAAGGATGTTACGTTTCCAATCTACAACTCGCTGATTACTTTTTACATATTCCTTGAGTCGCTCCTTAACCATTAACAAACCTGTCACTAACCTTGCACGTTTCGTGCCACTGCTGGCCAACATGCGTCTAGTAAAATCGATACTAGTACGCCAATCGAATTTGTAAGGCTCATAGCCAATACTCATATCAAATAGGCGATAGTTGGCGGCATACGTTCGCTGGATGGATTCTTGATTGACTATACGGCCAGCACCAAATAAATTAAATGTCGGCTCATGAGCAAGAGCATAGGTTACATAGCGTCCACGACAGCAAAGACCATAGGTGAAAGCAATCCACTGATTTTCAAAGACAAGTGCATCCACCTCTACCTGTAAGGCCTCTCCGTTCAGCATTGTTAACCGCTCAAAAAAATCTCTTTTTTTCCCCTTTGTAAAATCACTCGTATCCAGTTTTTTTGCCCATCGTCGATCAAATAACCGAAACATTTGCCATAGCTCGTCTTGTGCTGGGACACGCCTTGTTAATGAGCCTAATTTTCGTAGCTTTCTTTCTCGTCGATCGACACCATGCATTTTTCGACGTTGCTTGAAATGATGAGGAAAGTCTACTTCTGAAAAAGCGAGATAAGGAGTGACAACACGGAAAATGCTTGTTCTAAGCTGTCTTTCCACGAAGTATTGTTCGATGATTTTAGTAGACTCTTTACTTTCCAATAAACCATGCAGTGAAAAGATAACGTGCCGATGCTTTTTAATAAGTTCATCGAATACAAAGATCGTTGCCTCCATTAACCATTCTTTTTTGGCAACAACTCCGGTGTAATTGGCAATATTTTCACCTGCAAAGGCATACACTCTAATCCCCCATCGAAATGAGACCGTAAAGGGGAAAAAGGCTATGATGACTCCTTCATGTTCAACAGCGAAAAGCTCTACTCGTTCTTTTCGCCCCACTATCTGCCACCAATTATAAAACCAAGCAAATTCAATAAATGGATTATCATTGTCCTCGTACTCTAAAATGCCATCCCAAATTTCCTTATACCACATGAGCTCATCATCTGTTCTAATGCGAATTAATTGCAATTTAATCCCCTTTCTTTACGAATTCTGAAACAGCTTGTTGATAGACCGTTAACGTTTTTTGATACATGGGGGAAAACGTGAAATACTGTAAATAACGGTGTTCACTTGCATTGCCCATTTGTCGGCATAAGGTAGCATCCATTAATAAATGACGAAGCCTCTTCTTCAATAATTCTTTATCCTCTCGCTCCAGTAAAAAACCATTGTCATGATCAACAACTAGCTCTTTAACGCCACCTACATTTGTGGCAACTATAGGGAGTCCTACACGCATCGCTTCAATAATAGAGATTGGCAGACCCTCCCAATCTGACAATAGAACAAATAAGTGACTTTTCTCCAGATAAGTGTGAACATCTAATTGATCACCCAAAAATGATATGCGATCTGTTAAATCATGCTGTTCAACAAATTCTTCGAGGGCTGGTCTTAAAGAACCATCACCAATCAATTGAAGCTGCCATGGAACATCCGTAAGCTCTGCTAATGCCTCCAGCAATAAATCATGTCTTTTTGGCACTTCAAAACGAGCAACCATCACAATGACTGGCTGCTCCATATAGGTCTTTTCTGTTGTTAAATGACTGTTTTCTATTGGGTCAATACCATTATGAATAGTTAATAGTTTATGAGCTGGTGCAACTTTTTTCATGAGTGCTAGCTCCCGATCATAATCAGATACCGTTATAATTTTTGTAGTGAATCGCTGAACTGATTTTTCCATTCGATAATAAAGTGCCTGTTTCTTTTGAGGAACACCTTCTGTAAAGCTCCAACTATGTGCAGTAAATACAGTTGGGATGTGTAGCAAGCTTCCTACCACACGACCTATCACTCCTGCCTTGGACGAATGCGTGGCTACTACATCAGGTTGAATGTTTTTGAAGACAGCTCTCAATTGCCAAAATGTTTGGAAATCTTTTGTTAAATGAATAGCTCTTTGCATAACAGGAATACGGACGACCGTAATTTTTTCTTCTTGTAAGCGCCAAAGGGTTGGCTGATAGGAGCCTGTCACAACTGTCACTTCATGACCGTCTCGTTTTAGCTGAATCGCTAATGCCTCGACATGCTTCTGTGCTCCCCCGATTTTATCCATTCGTGTAATAAGCTGAACAATTTTCAGTACTGCCACTCCTCGTAATTTAATAGGCACCAGTTCTTGCTACTACAACATAAAGAGTCTTCAACACAATTTGGATGTCCATCCAAAAGGAGTAATGATCAACATATTCAATGTCATATGAAATTTTTTGCCCATGGGAAATATTAGAACGACCGTTGATCTGAGCAAGACCCGTTAAACCCGGTTTTACCTCTAGTCGCCTAGCTTGTAATTCGTTATAAGCATTCGTAATTGTTGGAACCTCTGGACGCGGCCCCACAATGCTCATTTCCCCCTTCAATACATTTAAAAGTTGAGGAATTTCATCAATACTTAGCTTTCGAAGGATGGCACCTACTTTGGTGATCCGTGTATCATGCTCTGCTTTAAAATAATAGTCATCAGGGATACCATCGATACACATAGCAGGCATATTGACTGGCACTGCCTGTATACACATTGTACGTAGCTTCCAAATAACAAAGCGGTGATGATCGAGGCCAGTTCGTATTTGTTTAAAAAAAATGGGGCGACCTGTTGTGATGAGTAAAATGAGGAATACAGTTAGCATTAGAGGGATTGTCATAAAAAGTAAAAATAATGCCCCGATAATATCGAATATTCTTTTGCCGTACTGACCATAGAATGTGAGATTCTGAGTTGTCTGAACGTGCAATTCATCATCCTTTGCATTTTTTTAGCACTTAACACTATATATTCATTTTGAACATTTCTAGAACTATTTTAAGAAAAGTGCTCCATTATGAAAAAAAAGAGTTATTACAGCGACACATGCTGAATAACTCCATTTTCCTTATTATATGCATCCATCCAAAATTTGAGCATCACATTCGATTGCCACATTGCCTTTTAATGCTTTGCTAATCATACATGTTTGTTCCGCTTTTTGTGCGAAGCGAGCAATTCTTGTTTCAAGATGTTCTGTTAGTTCTGAGACAACTATTTTTGGCTTGTGGATAATTTTTTCATAAGTGAACACACCGTTCTCTACACTGACAAACCCCTCTGATTGTAGGGATAAATCGAGCACGGACACCCCCGATCTTTCGAGAAGGGCGGCTAATGTAATTAAATAGCAGGTGGCTGCTGCACCTAATAGCATTTCATCCGGATTCGTACCAATGCCAGGCCCATCCATCTCCTGAGGAATAGAAATTTGAGTTTGCAGATTGCTTGCCATTATATTCCCCGTACCATTTCTTCCATCTGACCAAGTTAAGTCCATTGTAAATTTATGCTGAACCATTAAATATCCTCCTTTAAGTTTGAGAGCTAAGAAAAATGCCCGTTCTCCTATGGAGACGAGCATTTCTACTATTCTATTGTCACTGTGCTTTTTTCTGCCTCTATATGGCGGCCTTTTTTTGTCACGTTTTGGTATTCAGCTAGACGAGCCGTTGTACGCCAATAATGGTAGACGAGTCTGTCAATCCATAATAGAGCCTCAACTTTCGATACTGCTGTCTCTAACTCTACCACATTTTCAACTGTATGCTCGAAATAAGCGTTTCGTTTATCACGTCGTACCGCCGCCATCTCAGAAGAAGTAACCTCAAGCAAGGTTGCGATCTCAGGAAGCCGCTCATCCTCATCAATGATCAATAGAACCTCTTGCAATACTTCCAGCCACTTTTGCGTTAATGTTGCCTGTAATTGAAAGGCATTAGGATGTTGCTCACGTAAGGCCTTTGTCAAACGATATAAATGATCAATAGCATGCAAAAGTGCTATATGCTTATACCGTTCCTTTTGTGAAGAGGATTGTATGGCATCCATAAATAAACGTGTTTTTTCAATAGCGTCATCAATTTGAGCCAATTTACTGTCTATTTCAGTTGTTCGTTTTTTTCCTTGAACAAGGGATATAAGAACAGTCGTTACTTCCTTTGTAATATCCTGTAAGGTATTAAAGGATACCTCAACAGCTACACCAGGTAACTTGGTTACACTAACATCCAAATTACGTGTTAAATGATTACCCTTTTCAGGAATCATCTTTTCAATGGCCCTTGCAAAAGGACGAACAAATGGCACAAAGAAAATCGCACCAATTACACTAAATAATGTATGAAAAACGGCGATGCCAAGTGTCTCATCAAAGCTACCGTTGAGGGACTTTGTGACAATTTCTGTTACCTTAAATATAAACGATGCACCTAGCGTCACAATAATAGCAGTCACTACATTAAACAAAACATGTGTCACAGCTGTTCGTTTTGCAGCTGTTGAGGCGCCGATTGCGGCAAATAATGCCGTAGCTGTAGTACCAATATTTTGCCCGATCACTAAATAGGCAGCCTGCTCAAAATCAATCGCACCTGCATATAAAGCGGTTAAAGTGGCAGCTATAGCTGCACTAGAAGCCTGCATAATTACCGTCATAATAAGGCCTAAAACAATTAAAATTAATTTACCACTAATTGAACCGGCATCGAATGAGTCAAATGGTATTTTATCTTGCACAGCTGCCATTCCACCCTGAAGGACATCAATGCCTAAAAATAATAAACCAAAGCCAGTAACAAGTCCCCCCACCGCTTTGTAATCACGAGGTGCAAGCAATTGCACAAAAACGCCAAGTGCAATAAAAGGTAGTGACATTGTTTGCATATTAATCTTGAAGCCAATTAGTGAGATAATCCAGCCAGTACTTGTACTTCCGATATTCGCACCAATAATAACTCCAATCGATTGTACAAATGTAAGTAGTCCGGCACTGACAAAACCAATTGTTATCAACGTGGTGGCAGTGGAGGATTGGACAAGCATTGTCATGAATGTACCCGATAATACAGAGCTAATGGTTCCGCCTGTAAAACGATTCAGCCATTTTTTTAAGGCATCTCCAGCCAATTCCTTTAAACCGTTCGTTAGCATTGTCATACCAAGTAAAAATAATCCAATGCCCCCTAGCACATTTATCAAACTATCAACTCCCTACTAGATATAATTCTTTTATGAATAACTCTATTTCCAAGGCGTTTTATTCCTCAAACATTCTTAATAGTACCATTATTAATTTTGATAAAATAGGGATGTTTTCCTTTATCGAACAAAATCAACCATTATTTTACGAAAAACAATGTGACAAATTTTATGGTAGAATAGAATAAATAATTCTTTAGGAGATTTTTAAAATGACTTTAACAAAGCAAGAAGCAATACAAGCACTTAAAAAAAATAAGTTTATCGGTTTTACTATCGCTACTGGCAATATTATTATGAAAAAGATGAATAAAACCGATTATAATATTTTTGTCTTTGAAGAAGGAAAAGAGAAACCATTACGTTATGTAGGTTCAATTATGAACGTTATGGCAACAATGAGCGATAAAGCATCTAATAAGGATTTTGTTATTGTAGAACAGTTACCATCACAAAATAACATTGCTGAAACTCAAACATCTGAAAGTGAAGCAGCAGTAGAAGAAAAAGCTGCTCCATCGGCAGAAAAAGAAGATGTAGTAGTTGAAGGAGCAGAAGAAAGCCGTGCTATTGCAGGCTATGAAGATCTATATGAAATGACAAAAAGTGGTCGCATTATTACTGTACGTGAAAATCGTCCATTAGCTCGTTGTAATGATGAATATGGCTTCCATATTGCACGACTTACAAAGGACGGAAAAGCTTCTAGTCACAATGTCTTTGAGCTTTGGACGCAAACATTCCCTGAGCTTGAGCAAACTCAATTCAAGGGTGCTTTAAAAGCAAAATATGGGACAGGCTGTAAGCTAATCGATAAACCTGGTATCCATTTTTAATCTACCATAACCTGAAGTCTCGAGAAGCTTCGATTTTTAAATAACAAACCCTCAGTTGGAAATGCTGAGGGTTTGCTGTTTATAATTGATATACTTTTCGCCAATTGAACAACTTTACTATGTTAATTTGGGCCACTTTATGAAAACCTGCATGCACGAGTTTTCTTCTTCTTTGCCCCTCATACCATGGAACTAACGTACAAACGGTTCTCCCTTCACGCTGCACATCTACAACAATTTCCTTAAGTAGTTGGCTGTCATATTCCCTGATAAATGACATATTGGCAGATAGGTCATACGTATAGCCACTCTCTTCTTCATACGCTATTTGATCGTGCCTCCTATATACGATTTGATTTCCATCTCCAAAGAGTCGATATCCCTTATAAAAATGAGATATATAACTAGTTCGCTCATTCATCGTCATGATATTCTTCATTTGTAACTCTTGAAAGTTCACTTGTCCTTTAGCCTGTTTTTGCTCCGCGATATAAATGTCTATACTATGAAAAGTTAGTATTCGTTGAAGAACTCTTTTTATTGCTCGTACCCATCCTCTTGTTCGGGCGTGCTTTAAAAAATAAAGCAATTCTCCTAATCTGTCCCGCTTCAATTTCACGAGCTGGTGATTGTTTGTTAATTTACCTTTTATCCGATCTCGTAATACCAGCCACGATCGAATAAAGCGCTCTGTGGTACCTTTCGTACTCATAACAAATTTTCGTGTAAAATCAATATGGGTATACCATTCAAACTTATACGGCTCATAGCCACTCCCAAAATCATAGTAACGATAGCCTAAATCATGTGCTTTTAACATATTTTCCTTCTCTATCAAACGGCCTGGGCCAAACCTATTGAAATCAGGCTCATGTCCCATTGCCTGACAAAAATTACGATCTCTACAGCATAGATCAATCGTAAAACCAATCCAATACCCTTCAAATTGCAAGCTATCAACCTCTACTCTAAATGCCTTATTTGAGGCATTTGCCAAACGTTCATAAAACAAACGAGTCTGAGTTTCTGTAAAACCACTTTTATCAATTTTCTGGCGCCATCTTCGTGTAAATAACGTAAACATTTCATGGAAATGACTAACATCAACGCCCTGAAAGTCTACACGACCAAGTAATTTTAATTTTTTTTCAAGACGTTTTATACTTTTAAATTTCTTGCGATGCTGTTTCAAAAAATCTTCAAGTGTGATCGATTGAAAATCTATATATGACGTTACAGTTCGAAATATAGAATAAGGCATCTGGTATTCTATCGCGTATTTTTCAAGCTCTTGAGAAGTAGCTTTACTTTCTAATAACCCATGAAGCACTATCAAATAACGCTTATATTTTTGTGTGAATACCTTCAATATATAATCCACAGCGCGCTCTAGCCATTGCTTCTCTGCTATAACTTCCATATAAGTAGCATATCCTTGTCCTAAAAAACCAAAGTGATGGACCTTACCAAATCGCACTGAATGAACCAACGGAAAAAAAGCCACTGCCATACCTTGATGTTCGACTACATATATTTCTACATTGTCATGTATACCAAGCGTTGTCCACCATGTCATTACCCATTCGTATTCAATAAAAGGATTATTATTCATTTCTCGTTCAAGTATGCCTGACCAAGTACTTCGATAGGGCTCTAACGCTTCCATTGTAGTGATTATTTTGTAAGCTAACAACGCACTTAATCGCTCCCTTTTCCGTTATCGTCACCCTACATTTAGTAGCCACTATATTCCTAGCAAAAAAGTATTAGAACAAGCAACGTAAAACCCTCCTCATTCAAATTGAATAGGGAGGGTTTAGTCAACCTTATACCTTTATAAGTGGTGCCTCTACTATTGTCACTGCATTGGCCATATGTGTAGCCGCCACATAGCTAAGTGTCATTCCAGGTCCAATGGTTGCGCCTGGGCCAGGATATGTTTCCCCCATAATAGACGCTGAGCAATTACCTGATGCATACAATCCTTCTATTGGTTGGCCATCCTCTTTCATAACACGAGCAAATTCATCCACCACTAAACCACCCTTTGTGCCGATATCGCCAGGATAAAGACGCAATGCATAGAATGGAGCTTTCTTTAATTCTGCTAGATTTGGATTTGGTAGTGTCGGGTCCCCGTAGTAATTATCGTAAGCACTATCGCCCCGATAAAAATCATCATCATGACCATTCTGTGCAAAGGTGTTAAATCGATTTATCGTCTCCACCAAGCTTTCAGGTGGCACATCCATTAGTCTCGCAAGCTCGTCAATCGTCTCTGCACTTTTCACAATTCCATGGTCATACCAGCTTTTCGGAAACGCTTGTCCTGGGAACAGCCCCGTAAAAATATAACGGCTTTTAGCAGATGCATCAATAAGTATCCAAGAAGGAACAGCATGCTTTGTCGCCGCTTGATGCTTGTACATGGTATCTACAAACTCATGATAAGGTGCCGCTTCATTGACAAAACGTTGCCCTGCACTGTCTACAACAATCATATTGGGAACGCCCCGATCTGCTACAAGGAAGAATGGTTGTCCTTGTGGATCAATAACAGAAGGTGCTCCCCACACCTTATCCATTAAATCGAGCGTAGCACCAATTTTCACACCGGGTTCAATGATGTCCCCTGTTTGCCCCTCAGGAGAAGAAGTCCATGCAACATTAGTTGGCCCTGGCAGATATTTTTCACGCAGTGCCTGATTGTGGGAAAACCCACCTGATGACAGGACAACGCCCCTCTTTGCCTCTATCCGTAGCTCTTGTCCATCACGTTCTATCACAACCCCTACCACTCTTTCATTGTCCATAATGAAATCTTTAAAAGTCGTCGATAACCAAAGCTCTCCATTTGCTTCGGCAAGTGATAATCGTAAACGTGCTACCAATGCCTCACCTAACGCTACTGGCTCGCTCTTTGTCACCTTTGATTTCACTAAACGCATCCCTAATTTCAGCGCGGTCGTTTTTCCTTTTAACGTCCGTGTAATCATATTGACCTTATGAAACTCGTAACTATTCATCGTAAAGCCTTTTGTTGATAGAGTAGCACGACGCATGTTATTCGCTAATGAGCCCATTTTCGTTAAATCGAAAATAAGTGGTTCAATGGAACGTCCCTGCGACAAGCCACCTAATTTTTCAGGATAATAATCGGAATAGCCTTTCGCATATTGGAAGCGCATATGGTTCGTTTTATTGTATAAAAAACGTAACATTTCTGGCCCTCTCGTAATATAAGCTTCCTTTAAAGCTTCTGGCACACGATCACCAATCGTGGAATCTAAATATTGGCGTGCAAGTTCATGTGTATCTGGTACACCTGCACCTTTAATAACATGATTATTGGGAATCCATAAGGCACCACCAGAAATTGCAGAAGCACCACCGTAACGATCTGTTTTTTCAATCACTAATGATTTCAAACCTTGTAATTTTGCTGTTAAACCTGCTGTCAATCCCGCTGCTCCAGAGCCTACTACAACCACATCAAAACTTGCATCCCACTTCATTCAACTATTCCTCCTTATGAGCTAAATCGATGAATATGATCTTACTATTAAAAAGTATAGAATTAAACTAATATTCAGTCAATTTAATAAGTTCGCCATTTTCCTACATTATGAAGGAGTTCTCCTCTTTCAAGAAAGTCTGCTACAAGCATATTCAACTTTACTTAGCATATATTTGGAAAAATGACTTTAAGTTTATGATGAGGCGGGGGAATTTTACAGGTGAGTGCAATGATACTTGGTGGATTTCTATTTTTCAGTGTGAGTATGGGGGGCGCTATTGCCTGGGTTTTCTCTAAGCTATTTCAACATACTACTCAGGGGTTATCATTATTATGCGGGGGTTTTTTGTTAGGCTTACTGGTGTTAGATATCATCCCCTCTTCCTTTCAAATCTATCAATCATTTGGTATTTTACTTGGTATATTTATTGGCTACTTCATTTTTCAACTATTAGACAGTTTATTTCATGCTTCTCATGCACAAAATCCCTCTGTCTCTTTACTGACCCTTGCCATGATTATCCACACAATACCTATTAGTCTCACTGTCGGAAATTTACTAGGAAATGCAGCATTAAGTATTTCTCTCACAGCCTCCATTATTCTTCATCATGTTCCAGAAGGCTTTGCTTTATCTACCGCACTCATTTCCCAAGGTGAAAGGTTATGGAGAGTTTTCTTTTACTTCTTTATTTTTTCCATTTTCTTTAGTATTTTTATCTGGGTTGGTCAATATTGGACATTAACAGAAAAGGCACAAGGCATCCTAATGGGTATTTCAATAGGGTTAATTGCCACAGCCAGCATTTCTGAATTCATTTTGCATCACGTGCGAACAGTCTCCTTTAGAACATTTTTTATGTTTCTCTTTTTGGGCTATATGCTAAGCTATATCTTCCATAGATTAATTGAGTAGATGATAAAAAAGGCAATCCACCATCATCAAGTGGATTGCCTTTTATGTTTATTCTTCCTCACTTAATTTCATTAAAGTAAGTGTGAGAATTTTAGAAACCTCTGCACGAGTAAGATTTCCTTTTGGATTAAACTTACCATTCGTACTATTTAAAATGCCTAATTGCTGCAATAAACCAATAGCTTCTACTGTTTCCTTGCGCATCTGATTTTTATCTGTAAATGTGTTGTTTTTGCTTACTTGAGAGACATCCACTTCCATAGTTTATAAATATCTCGCCGTCACATATAAAAGATCAATTTTATCCTATTAGAATATAACTACTTCTATTTTTCACTTGCACCTAAGTCAATAAAGGAACAAGGTAAAACAAGAATAGCCTAGTTACTGTTCTTGTTTATTTCAGGGTTATGTTTATTTGATATTCGGCACATACTTAAGGAGGAGTAATACACAAATCTTTATATCATTATAACAATAGAGGCTATCGTTTGATTTTCATTCAGCGAAAGAAGTAGTATGTAATTGTAACGAAGGATTTTTTACATATCCACACTATTATTTCAATGTAACAATTTCAAAGGAGGAATTTCAATGAATTATCAAAACATTACAGTCGCAGGTAGCGGTGTCCTAGGAAGTCAAATTGCTTATCAATCTGCTTTTAAAGGTTTCCAAGTAACGATTTACGATATTAATGACGAGGCGTTGAAAAATGCACAGGATCGTATCACAAAATTGAAACCACTTTACCAACAAGACTTAGGAGCTACACAAGAAGAAGTGGATGCTGCCTATGCTCGACTAACATTTAAAAGTGACTTAGCACAAGCTGTTGCCAATGCTGATCTTGTAATTGAAGCAATCCCTGAAGTTGTCCAAATTAAAACAGAATTTTATACGAACCTTGGCAAAGTAGCTCCTGCAAAAACAATCTTTGCGACGAACTCATCTACTTTATTACCAAGCCAATTCGCAGAAGCAACTGGCCGTCCAGAGCAGTTTTTAGCGCTACACTTTGCGAATACAATTTGGAAAAACAACACAGCAGAAATTATGAAACACCCTGGCACAGATATGAAAGTATTTGATGAGGTTGTAGAATTTGCACGAGCAATCGGTATGGTACCACTACCATTATATAAAGAACAACCTGGCTATATTTTAAATTCATTACTAGTACCATTTTTAGATGCAGCCGAATCATTATTAGTAAAAGAAGTGGCAGACCCGGAAACAATCGATAAAACATGGATGATTGGTACTGGCGCTCCACTTGGTCCATTCGCCATCTTAGACATCGTTGGCATCAACACTGCCTATAACATTGTTGAAGCAAAGGCAACTGCTACTGGTGATGAAAACATGAAAAAACTAGCCAACCTATTGAAAACAGAGTACATCGAAAAAGGTAAACTCGGTCGTGCAACAGGTGAAGGCTTCTACACATACCCAAATCCAAACTTTGCAAAACCAGATTTCTTAAAAGGCTGATCAGAGAGAGCAATTGTCCACAATCAAGGACAATTGCTCTTTTTTAGGCTCATGTGAAGAAATCCCAAAAACTAGGGGTATTTATAAATTCCTTTGTCGCAAGCTTTTCAATAATTTTTAATTTAATCTCCTGTTCCAAATCTTCTCTTTCCTGATAGCTTGTTTGATGGAGACATTGTTTAATTTTTGGAGAGAAGTTCTCGATAAATAGTAGAGACTCCTCATTGTAGTTATTTTCCCTTTCCATACTTAATCCTCCTCTTTTATTAGCATCTGATGTAGTTTTTTCAATGCCTTGCGATGAAGATTGGATATATTTTGAGGTGTTGTTTGTAATGTTTCAGCAATAGCTTTTATTGAACAGTCTTTGACATAAATCATTTCTAAAATTAGGAGCTGCTTGTCCGTTAAGTTTTTTAAAGATTGGAAAAGTTGTTCATCTTCAACCATATCTAATAACCCTTCTTCAATCCTTTCGTCATTTCTAGCAATGCCAGTCCCAGTTAGACCCTCGTCTACAATTAATAAGAAACGGTCGTGCAATCTTCTCCTTTTTTTATCAAAATCCAAGCTATAGAAATAAATCAAATTACTGACATATTTAATTTTTTGAACTTTTATATAGTGGGATTGAAATGTTTCATCCACCATTTTCATATTACAATCGGTTGGATATAAGATTGCTTTTTCAACCAAATAAAGATTTTTAGCATTAGCCAAAAAACTTTTGATAATCGGATTTTTTATCTGTTCCATATTCCTGCAAAAAAATTCTTCAATCTTGTGGTTACCGTTATTCATTATCATCACTCCTATCTATCCGTCTGCTTGCTAAATAAAGTGAATATCATATATCTATTATAAACCAAAATAAGAACAAACGTTCCCTAAATACAAAATTATATTGATTTTATTTAAAATGAAATCACTTTAAGGTATGTAAGACACAACTTTGGTGAAGGAGGAAGATGTTATGATAACACCCGAAACTATTCAAATGTGGATGAACCTAATTGGTAATTCTGGGTTTCCAATTGCCATCACCGTCTATCTCTTAGTACGATTTGAGAAGAAAATGGACCATTTAGAAGCTAACATCATGCGAAAATTAAATAAAAATAAGGATTAAAATAAAAAAATAAACGGCAGCATTCTTTTAAGGAATGCTGCCGTGAGATTTCACTGCCCATCTGCATACAATAAATGTAAAAGTAAATATGTCTTAGATGGGAGGGGATTATGATTAATCACAATACAGTGGGATCAACCTATATAGCAATGACGGTATTTCTTATGCTAGGCATTTCCTATAATTTCTTTTATGATTTATTCCCCATTCAAATTGAATACTTGGGTAATCTTGTATTTTGGCTGACACTCCCATTATCAGTCATCATTATCGCGCTAAGCATATGGTTACTTAAAAAGAAAATGGGCTTTGTCAGCTCTTTACTTGCACTTGTAATTGCGGGGATTACTTTATCCATTGTTTTATTTTCATTGTTCTATTGGAGTTCGCCATAAATGCCGAAAGCCTTTGAAGGATTGCTTACTTCAAAGGCTTTACATATAAAACCATATAATCTTCATCAAAGTATTGCTGGTCAATTTTTAACGACCTTTTCTCTGTCCCAAACACCTGAAAACCTAATGATGTGTAAAGTCCTTTCGCAGAATCATTCGAAGACACTACTGTTAAATTGATCTGCTCAACATCCGCTAATTTGCTTCCTTGGTTTATTACTTCTAGCATTAAACGTTTACCTAAGCTCAGCCCTCGCTTTTTTGGCGATACATAAACGGCAAAAATACTCGCTTTATGCTTTAGTTTGATTTTGCTTTCTTGCACCAATGTGGCAACCCCTAGCAATTCATCTTGATCAAATGCACCAAAGGTATAAGAACCTTGAGCTATAAGTCTGCTTGCAAACAACTCAAGCACCCTATCTTTTTCCTCTTCAAAACTTGAACCAAACGCCTCAGGATTTGTTTGTAATCCCTCTAATCTTAAAGTTCGATATGACTCAGCATCTTTTGCTGTTAATAACCTAATTTCCATCCCTTCTCCTCCTAATACTTTTCCTATTTATCGGCCAAGGTGAATGGCATTTGTTGTACTTGATGTTGTTACAATGTTTTTAGATCGCTAAAGATTCTTTTCTAAAGTAGCATGCGTAAAAACTTTTCAAAATGGACACCTGCCTCGCGAGGAACTTGCTCCTTGGATGTCGCTTCAATGGCAGCGGCTAAAAACGTTTCTGCTAGCTTCATTGACTCTACTAAATCTTGCCCACGCATCATGCCACCCATAATAATGGATGCAAATAGATCGCCCGTGCCCGAGTAGCTCTCACCATTATAGTCACGGATACTATGAAACGAGCGATTCGCATCGATATACATATTCCCGACATAGCGCTTGCCCGCATCTGCAGGTGGGTTCAAACCGGTAATAATCACATTTGCGCCAGTTGCCTGTTGTAATTGAAAGCCAGCTTCCTCAAGTGCCTGCATATAATTTATTTCATGTTGATAGCTTTGTAACTTCTCATACGACAAACCTGTTAGTAAACAACATTCCGTCACATTTGGTGTAATAATGTCAGCACACTGCACTAGCTCTCTCATCCGATCAAGCAAGTCACCTGTATACATTTTATATACCTCACCATGATCGCCCATCACCGGATCGACCAATAAGGCTGTATCGTTTGTGTGAAACACCTCTAAAAATCGAAAAATATTATCGATTTGATCTTTACCTGTAACAAATCCTGTATGAATACCATCAAAGGTCGCCCCAAGCTTGCTCCACTCATCCACAAAATAGTCCATCTTTGACGTTAAATCCTCACAATAAAAGCTTGAATACCCTGTTTGCGCCGTTAAAATAGCAGTTGGCAATGGTACCGCCTGCACGCCCATTACAGCTAATACAGGCATTGCAGCCGTTAACGAGCACTTCCCAAAGGACGACATATCCTGAATTACAGCCACTTTTTTCATCATTCATTCCACCTAACTCATCCTGCTTGTACTCATCTCATCGTATCACAATTAGGTAGATGCGAAAATATCATCAATCTGACCCCTAACTTTTTTATGAAATTGGCACTTTTACAACAGTCAGTCCTTTGCTAAAGTAAAAATCATCAAAATATTCATCATAGTGAGGAAGATAAAAGATGCAAAATATACAACGATCATCCTATACAAGACCACGCACGAAAACATTTGATTTAGTGATTACAGCCATTTTAGCAGCACTTGTTTTCGTTGCTACAATGTTTATTAATCTAAAGCTACCATTTGGTCAAGGTGGTCTTATTCATTTAGGGACTTCTATGCTTTTCATCTCTGCCGTTTTATTCGGACCTAAAAAAGGGGCGCTTGCTGGAGCAATCGGAATGGGCTTATTCGATATCGTAGGGGGCTGGTTAATTTGGGCTCCAACTACAATTATTTCACGCGCATTACAAGGCTATATCGTTGGTAAAATTGCCTGGTCAAAAGGACATAAAGGTGACAATATCGGATTGAACATTTTAGGAGCCATCGTATCAATGCCTGTGATGATTGCCGTTTACTATGTCGGGCAAGCAATCATGTTTAATAGCTGGATCGCACCATTAGCATCCATTCCTGGAGACGTTATTCAAAACATTGTTGGCTTAATCATCGCCATTCCAGTTTGTGTTGTGCTAAAAAAAACACCATACTTCAAAAAGAATTTCTAATGGAAATACGCCATCTTGCTGATTTTTATTGCAGCATGGATGGCATTTTTTCTTTATTTGTAAATAGAAAAACAGGCAATTTTCAAGATAAGGTGAAATTAGCCTCGTCCATTTTCATACTATATGGTGGAGGTGGTAAACATACCAAGAGTAAAATACCGCGATGCAGACGTTGCCTTAATGGCAAGGATGATGAGAGCTGAAGCTGAAGGTGAAGGTCAGCAAGGAATGTTATACGTAGGCAATGTAATTGTCAATCGAGCTGTTGCATCTTGTTTAGACTTCAACGATGTTAGAACCATTGAGCAAGTCATTTACCAGGTACAAGGAGGAAACTATTCGTTTGAAGCCGTTCAAAAAGGCAATATGTTTTACCAACGAGCAAGAGAAACGGAAAAAAGATTAGCCAAACAGAACTTAGACTTCTGGCGTCAACACCCAGCCAAATACGCACTTTGGTACTTCAATCCATATGCGCCATGTCCCCCAACATGGTACGGCCAACCGTTTACTGGGCAATTCAAAAACCATTGTTTCTATGAACCAGCCCCAGATACTTGTGCAAGTGTTTATATGGGATAGCGTGGGATTTTGATTTTTATTAGCAAATTTTTAGAGGGAACTGTCTTAATAGCAGTTCCCTTTTTTATGTTCATATCTATTTCAACAACTCTTTTAAACCTTGTAACTCATCCTCTGAAAGCGTTATACCCTTACCCATTTTTTCGTGGTTTGGTGCCCACTCGCGAATGTCGTATTTTGGAGCATTACCGTTCCAGCTAATAAGATTGAGCTCCTTTTTCCAGCCCTTTGCTGATTCTGAAAGGACACCGATATGTTCGATCATTTCAAATTTAATTTCTGCCATAGTTGCCTCCAATATTTTTTAATACATATTATCATTATTTTAACATGAATACTTTTATAGTTATTTTACGGACGATTGTGTAGCTCAGCACCATATTAGCACTTAGTAGAATAATTATACTCTCCACTTCTAAACAGTGTACTGGTAAAGAACATACATCATATGTGTCTTTTATTTGGCTATCATTGGCGCTCTACTTCTTCTCATTACCTATATTGATTAAATCCTCTAACACTCATCTCACTTTAAATTAATAAGTTAATCATTAAGTAGCAGTAAAATTCCCTTACTCATCTCATTTAAATAATCTAAATACTCTTAAAATGTATTATAATGAAATAAATTTTTCCAAAGGTGGTTATATATATGAAAAAAATTAAATATGCCTGGTTTGTGGGCGCACAGCATGCCGGACAAGATTTGGTTGATGATTTTATTGAAAATGATTACTGGATGAATGGCTATGATGATAAATATTTAGATATTGTCAATGAAGTGAAAGTGGGAGACTTGATTGCCATAAAATCTACATATACAAGAAAAAATAATTTACCATTCAATAACAACGGGAAAGTTGTATCCGTTCTTGGAATAAAAGCAATTGGTACAGTAACCAAAAATTATCTCGATGGCAAAACAATAGATGTGGAGTGGCAACAATTTAACCATGTACGAGAATGGTATATTTTTTCACTTTGGAATACCATTCAAAAAATTGAAGCGGACAAAGACTGGATTTATGAAAGTCTCTTACAGTTCACGTTTGACAATCAATCCCAAGACTTTAACCGTTTTTTAAGTGATCCTAAATATAGTTCCAAGTTTGACATTAACACTACTGTTACTAGTCATTCAATCAATGTGACACTCCTTACAGAAGATGAATATACAACTGACGATTTTTTACGTGAAGTATTTCTAAATAAACTAGAAGCTAGTAAACTAGTTCGACTATTAGAGCGAAAAAAAAATGTAATTTTACAAGGTGCTCCAGGCGTAGGAAAAACATTTATGGCTAAACGATTGGCCTATTTGTTAATAGGCAAGAAAGCTATAGACAATATTGAAATGGTACAATTCCATCAAAGCTACTCCTATGAAGATTTTATACAAGGTTATCGTCCTTCTGATGAAGGCTTTGAATTAGTAGAGGGTCCTTTTATACGCTTTTGCCAAAAAGCTGCAGCAGATCCACAACATAGATATATTTTTATTATCGATGAAATCAATCGTGGAAATTTAAGCAAAATTTTTGGTGAGCTCATGATGCTTATTGAAACAGAAAAACGAGGAGAATCACTGCAATTAGTTTATGGAAAAACACCATTTTCAGTCCCAGATAATGTTTTTATTATAGGTATGATGAATACAGCTGACCGTAGTTTAGCAATGCTTGATTATGCATTACGTCGCCGCTTCGCCTTTTATCATGTAAAACCTGCATTTCATCTCCAATCGTTTAAACAACATTTACTAAACCAAAAAGTGGATGATCAATTAGTTGACCATATTATTTCTAAATTCCAAGAGTTAAATAAGAAAGTAAAGGCTGATCCCCAATTAGGTGATGGTTTTTGCATTGGCCATAGTTATTTTTGTCACTACGACAACAGCGAGGAATGGTTCCAGGAAATTATTGAATATGAAATTGAGCCTTTGTTAAAAGAATATTGGTTTGATCAAATAGACATGGCACAAAAGGCTGTTAAGGAGCTCCTTATAAATGACTGAATCAGTAAGTCGAAAAATTCCAATAAAAAACTTATATTATATGTTAGCCTATGTTTGGGATATGCCACTTTCCATGCAACAAAAGAAGCTCGAATCTGAATCCTTTAATCGAATAGAAAATTTACTAGCATCGCTCTTCGAATTTCATTTATCTCTCCTAATTAAGCATGGCTTAGTAAAGGAATATATTGAAATTCGACAACCTGAGCAGTTATTAAAAGGTAAATTATTAATGGCAGATTCTATAAAAGAACGAACTATGCAGCATAAAAAATTTATGTGTCAGTATGATGAGTTAACAGATGATATTGTTATAAATCAGCTTGTTAAAACAGCACTATACGAATTTATGAAAATACCAACACTTTCACCTGAAATTTTAAATCGATTAATACGCTTACGCCCTTATTTACAGCATATTCAACTACTTAATTGGCAAAAAACCAGTTTTGACCAAATTAAACTTAAACGACATAACCTGCATTACTCTATTTTAATTCATATTGCCCAGCTCCTATATGAAAGGAAGATTACACAAGAACACGATGGGAGTATAACTTTTCAAACATTTTTAAATGATATGCAGTTACATGCCTTATTTGAAAAATTTTTATTGAGATTTTATCAAAAGCATTTACCAATTCACAAAGTCCATCGTCCCATTATTGATTGGCAATTAAGTGGGAGCGAAAGCGAAATCTCATTACCATATCTACCCAAAATGCATACAGACATAGTAATTGAAGATAATAAAAATCAAGTAATAATGGATGCCAAATTTTATCAAGAAACATTAGCCAAAACTCAATTCGATCAAGAGCGTCTACATAGTGTTAACTTATATCAGCTCTTCGCTTATGTAATGAATAGTAGATTTACTGGTAAGAAAAAAGGTATTTTAATTTATCCAATGATTGAGCAACATATCAATGTATCCTATCAAATTATGAACCATACCATTTCTGCCTATACTGTTAATCTAAATGAAGAATGGTCAAAAATTGAGCAACGATTATTAGAAATTATCAAACCATATTTGCAAGATGGGGTGAGCTAAACTTTATTGGAGATTCATAAGATTTCACTTCAATACTAAATTTGATTACCAAATACCGATAACCAAAAAGATTGACATTATTTTTTAGTCCTACGGCAAATCATTAAAATCACCCTATAATAAAGGCTGAAGACAGTAGCTATAAAACTACCTCTCTTCAGCCCTTTTTCAATATTTACTTTTTAACTTTTACATAGCGGCTATAAACATAACCCGTTTTCTCTTTATAAGAAATTTTGTACCAGCCTTGTTCTTCCTCTAAAATCGTTATTTCAGTATTCTTTGAAATTGTGCCATATACTTTTCCTACGTTCGATGGTTTCGAACGAACATTTAAGTGATGTGCTGTCACAATGCCGTTAGTTGGTTGTGGTTTAGTGACAGGAGGCTTTGATTTATCTGGTGCTGGTTTGCCTGGATTTGCTGGTTTTTCTACTGGCTTATCTGTTTCTTTATCTTGCTCAGCTTTAGGGTTATTGATTGCCTTTACTAGCTTTTGATAAAATTCACCTGTCGTTTTTACTCCAGTAAATTGGCTTTCTTTAACGTTGGCTTTTGCTGCTAGCTCCGCTATTTCTTCTTTTGTTATGGCATCTTTGATATTAATAGATGCAATGTTTGTATATTTTCCATCTTCCGTAGTAGGAATAGCTAAAATGTCTTTGTTGATTAATTCCACAACAGCAGCACGAGTTGGTGATTTTGTATCGACACCAATAATTTTCCAGTTATTTTGGATTACTGGCTCATAAACACCGTTCATCTCTTCTTTCAGGTATCGAATTGCTAGATTACGAATTGTCCCACCTGTTTCCCCATAGGCACTTTCATCTTTAGAGGACCAAGTCATATTGAACTTACGCCCTTCAAGCGCCTGACCTTTTGATACGAGAAAATCCATTCTATATGCGTTCATACCAAGCTTCAAATGATCTTCCATTTTAATTGGTGTTCCATCCAATTTGCGAAGATTTTTGATTCTGTTGCCTGGCTGCTCAGTTAAATCAATATCATACTTTACATGACCAAAATAGTCATTTGTACTATATTTCGATGAACGTCTTGTTTTATCAAAACTAATCGTTACATCTCCATCTCGTGTGCTATTAAAATAGCCAACAGCCCATTCCATATAATCTTTTAAGTCTTTTCCTGTTACTTCATAAACAGATACTTCTCCGCCAGCAAATTGATAATTATAGGCAATATCCTTTTTCTTAATAGGACCTATATCCAAAGAAGCTTTGTCATTATCAATCTGATGCGCTACTACATCAGCCTTACTATAATGCAGCATTACCTCATGGAAGAAGTCTGATAAAGGCGTTTCTTGGATATGTACTGTAGGAATTCCCTTAATTTCATTTTTCGGGACAAGATTTGTTCCTTTCAGCTGTGCCACTTCGATATTAGCATCTTCACGTGCAAACTCATGGTATGGCTTCAATATTTCTTCTAGTTCTTTATCAGATTCAACAAATGTGCCATCTTCGTTCTTTACCGGAATAGCCGAAGCATCTTTTTCTTTTAGCACCAATTGTTCGCCTTGGCGAGTAAATGTTAAATCAATTCGTGAAATATGTGTTCCATATTTATTAGGCTCTGTTATAAAAACGCCATTCACATCTTCTTTATTAATCAAAACATGATTATGACCTGCAAAAATAGCTGTTAGCTCTGGAATAGCATTAGCCATCTCCTTCACGCCAGTCCCTGGAATACCATTTTCATTTTCCAGACCCATATGCATGAGGCCAATCATGACATCTACTTTACCCTCTAATTCTTTAACAGCTTTTTTAGTCTCTTCAATTGGATTTTTGACAACTAATCCATCTAGATGATCCGTGCCCTTTTCATACTCTGTAATCAGTGGCGTTACCATCCCGATAACACCGATTTTTACCCCTTCACGCTCAATAATTGTATATGCAGGTAAATAACGCTCTCCATTTTCTTTGTAAACATTACCAGCAAGTCTTGTACCATTAAATTGGCTAGAAACTTTATCAAGGATATCTAAACCGAAGTTGAATTCATGATTTCCATATGTCCAAGCCTCATAGCCCATTTCATTAGCAGCAACCATCATTGGTGATTGTGGCTGATCATTGAATAGTTCTGCAGAATTATCCTGTATTAAATCTCCATTTTCCAACAAGATTGTATTCGGGTTATCGTTACGAATATCTTTGATAATTGTATATAATTGCGTTAAACTTCCTGTGAGATTTGGGCCATCCACCGCATAATCCCAAGGCATAGAACGGCCATGAATATCTGATGTAGCGAGGAGTGTAATATGAATATCTTTATCTTCCTCTTGTGCATTTGCAGGGGTTTGCGTAAAGAAAATCCCTGTTGCCAGTATTAAGGCCACCATACTTAGTATAGATATAACTTTTTTAAATTTACTCATTTCCTAGTTTTCTCCCTTTAATTCTGAATTTTAAGATTCCTACCCAGTTTAGCATTTATGGTGATCGTCATCCAGGTAAAATTAATCATAAAAGTAATAATATTGCATAGTTTTAACAAATTTAAGCGTGATCAAGGGGAAAAAAGCAATAGTAAAGGGATATTCAACAAGCGTTTAACGCCCGTTCAATACCCCTAATTTAGAAACGTAATCATGTTATGACATAGATCATATCTGATTATTAGGATTTACATGACAATTATTTTGAGGATTCGCCTAGTCATTGTAGATCTGCTTTCCTGTGTTTTTCCTTTAAAAACAGCACACCAAACAAACCGATAACGGAGAACACGACTGGTGAAATGAAGCCATAATAGTAACCATCACTTAAATTGCCAGTAGCAGCTTGAAAATGATCTAAAATATAGCCAAAAATAATCGGTAGCAATGCAGCACTTAGAAAGCCTCCTGTATTGGCAAACCCAGAAACAATGCCAGATTCAGTGATAGGGAAAGTTTGACGTACGGCTGCAAAGGTCAAAGCACTTGCGCCATAGCCAAAGCCGATAAAAAAGAATAGTACAATAAGCCAGAAGATTGAGGGGTGCCCTTTCCATAAAAGAAATGAAAACCAGCTCAATAAAACAGTCATATGAACAACAATATAGGGCCTTTTAATCGTTCCTAACCACCCTGCTATCCAACTCATTAAAGGAGCTCCTAAAAGTGCCCCAATAAGTCCTATCATAATCAGCTGGCTTGCCTCTGAACGTGTCATTTCATACATATTGATTCCATAGGGCACAGCCCACGAACTGATAAAGCCAACATAGCCCCCCACAACCCCAAAATGACAAAAAAATAAAGCCCAAGCTTGTCGATTCGAAAATATTCTTCGTATTATAACGGCCGTTTTTTCACGTTGTACCACCTCAGCTTCAACTACCGGTTTAGCTGAAAAAATTCGTTTCGTATTTTTCACAAGCACAAAATAAAGAAGCACACCACATAAACATAATAAGAGTCCCGTTGAAAAAAATGAAATTCTCCAACCAAATAAATGGATCAAAGTGGCAAAAGGAACTGTCGCCAATAAGAAACCTAGACTCCCTGTCATACCAGCAAAGCCAATTAAACGAACAAACTCCTTTTTCTGAAACCATTGCGCCAAAATGAGCACCATATTCACCCATATGGTCGCATCTCCTACCCCCGTAAGTATTCTAGAGAAAAATAGGACGAATTCATGTGTACCTAGACTATAAAGAATTGTCCCTAACCCCGTAAGTGTGGCACCAATGATAAGAAAAAAGTTCGGCCCAAAACGATCAGCTAAAATCCCCATCGGAATTTGCAAACTTGTGTACACAAAAAATTGGATACTCGTTAATAGCCCGATCGTCGATGCCGTCACACCAAAATCCGTCATCAATTGGTCTGTAATTAACCCGGGAGCAGTTCGTTGACTTGCCATTAACAAATAAGTAAACAATACAGCAACAAATACAATCCATCTGTACCTGTGAAGTTGTTTGTCCAATAATCACTACTCCTATTAGCTTTTTTTTATGTATATGAATCTTGGGTTGGGGTGAAGACCTGTTTTTTGAAGAAGTGTGTTAGGTGAATGACAAATCTTGTATAGTCACCATTAAAAGAAAACGCACCAAGTCTATCTTATGGAATGACTGGGTGCGTTCATACTATATTATACTACTGGCTGAGGCTGTGCTTCGCTCACATGTACTGGTGGCTTACGATCTTTCCAAGGGATCGCTTCTTCTAACTGTCTACCAAGTTGTAATAATGTCAACTCATCTGCAAATTTACCTGTCATTTGGAGACCAATGGGTAAGCCTGATTTACTTTCTGCTAAAGGCAAGGATAATGAAGGCTGACCAGTAGCATTGAATAAATTTGTAAACGGCGCATATGTGAAAATTTGCTCCGTCCATTCAACAGCTGAAATGTCAGGATTATTCGCATTTAATTCGCCAATTTTAGCAGGAAGTGTGCCAATTGTTGGGCTCAATAAAATGTCGTAATCTTCAAAGAAGCCTGCTACTTGGCGCGAAACAAGTGCATTTATATTTATTGCTTCCAATAATTCAGAAGCTTTTAAATTACCGCCATATTCATAGCATTTCCAAATGGCCGCTTCAATATTGTCTGAGGAAACTGCTTTTCCAGTCCCTTCTGCGGCACCCTTAATCATTTTATAAATATTGGCTGTCCAAATATCGACCGTCGCCTTTGTAAATGTCGCTTGTTCATATTTCGGACGCGCTTCCACTACTTCGTGTCCTAGATCCTTTAAAACTTGAACTGTTTTACGAACAGCCTCAATGCATTCCGAATCTACAAATGCGCCAGAATTTGTTTCCGTTGTCCATGCGATTTTTAAAGGGCGGACTTTTTCATTGATTAATTGTCCATACGGTGCATGCGTTACTTCTAATTTGGAATAACTCCCTAAATCAGGGCCTGCTACTTGATCCAGTAAAACTGCTGCATCACGAATCGTACGGGTAACCGCAAACTCAATCGCAATACCATTTAAAGGCTCGCTATTGAAGGGACCAGTTGGAACTCTTCCACGCGTTGGTTTTAATCCAACTAACCCACTGCAAGATGCGGGAATACGAATAGAGCCGCCACCATCATTCGCATGAGCAATTGGTACAATACCACTTGCCACAGCTGCTGCTGATCCACCACTCGAACCACCTGGACTATGATTTAAGTTCCACGGATTACGTGTGGCACCATAAATAACTGCTTCAGTCGCTGCATTATAACCAAACTCAGGTGTGGTCGTAGTCCCTGCTAAAATTAAACCAGCTTTTCTAAAACGCGCCATTAATTCACTATCAATTGGTATAACCGTATTTTCGCCTATACGGCTCCCCATACTATGCGGGATACCCTCCGCATGTAATACAAGCTCTTTAATTAAAAATGGAACACCTACAAACGGAGCATTTTTATCAACTTTCTCAATCGCTTGTTCAGCTTGCTCTTCTAACATACTGACTACCGCATTAATAGATGGATTTACTTTTTTTATTCCTTCTAACGCTAGCTTCTTAAGCTCTTGTGGTGTTACCTCTTTTGATTTTACTAGTTCAGCTAACCCAATTCCGTCATATGAAGCATACTCTTGTAAATTCATATCATCACCTCATGTAGAATTATCTTACAACTACAATGTACTGAATATTCTAATATTTTCACATTACCCAAAAGGATAATTGTTCTCAGAGTAGAATATAAGTGCTTAATAGAGAAATGAGGTGTTTTCATGTTTTACGAAAGTGATATAGAAAAAATTCTTAAAGCTAGTTATCATATTTCCAATATGAATGTGAAACAGGGTAATGAGCGTTTTAAACATGAACTACTGCAAACGTTAAATCAACATCTCGGTTATCATCATATGTTATTTTGGGAAATGGCCAATAACGAATTAAATGCACCTGTACTTTTTAATATCGAGGTTCATACGATTAATGAATATTTACACCTATATAAAAATTTTGATCCACTACATCCTCAAAATATAGATACACAACATGCCATTCAGTTGCTAAATAACAATAAAGCCATGTGCCTGCAAAAACAATCGCATTATAAAGAAGTTTTTTTGAGAGAAAATTGTTATGAAGATGAAATGGCGATGTATTTGAAAATAGACGATAAACATGTAGCTGTTATCGGCTTTTTAAGAAAAATTGGCGAAAAGTTATTTAATGAAAAAGATATATTAATGTTAGTGAATTTAAAAAGAAATATAGAAAATATGTACGCCTTACATTTATATTCACAGCCCTCTATACTGTTTGAAATGACAACACGAGAAAAAGAAGTTTTGAATTTCGTTTCCAAAGGCATGAAAAATGTGGAGATTGCTCAGCAATTAATCGTCAGCGAAAATACGATCAAAAAACACCTTCAAAACCTATATCGAAAATTTCAAGTAACGAATCGTACCCAGTTGCTAGCAAAATGTTTGAAATATATTGACCATGTTTAATTTTTGGAATCTGAAGTTTTTTCAACTAATAAGCTTCCTAAAAATACAAAAGGACCGAAACCCTATACTCCTATTGGTTTCGGTCTTTTTTTGCCTATGTACTTTTTAACTTAGAATTATTTGTTAATGGATGGTTAAAAAACAAGTAAACTGGATGGTCAAAAAAATGATAAACCCTTTATTATAAGACATGTGGGTAACTTAATTACCTCACAGAGCTTTTTAGCATTGAAACTTAACTTTCAAGTTAAAAAAATGACAATGTCATATCACCTATTTTCAGAAACATATCTTGAAGCCGGAGATGATATATTTATGGACTATGCAAAACTAGTAGACCACACATTACTTTCACCTAATACGACTGAAAAGGAAATCATTCAATTATGCCAAGAAGCAATCCAATACGGCTTCGCATCTGTATGCGTGAATCCTGCATGGGTAAGCTTATCTGCAGATTTATTACGTGAATCGGATGTCAATGTATGCACAGTAATAGGCTTTCCTTTAGGCGCGAACACAACCGAAACGAAAGTCTTTGAGACTATAAATGCAATTGGTAACGGGGCTACAGAAATAGATGTCGTAATGAATATTGCAGAATTAAAAAATAACAAAAACAATATGCTAGTCGAAAAAGAAATTTCCATGATTGTAAACGCTGCAAAAGAAAAAGCGCTTGTAAAAGTGATTATAGAAGCATGTCTATTAACAACTGAAGAAAAAGTACGTGCATGCGAAATATCTGTAAAAGCGGGCGCAGATTATCTTAAAACCTCCACAGGTTTTTCTCTGCACGGAGCAACTGTTGAAGATGTTGCGATAATGAGACAAGCAGTTGGACCAAATGTTGGGGTAAAAGCCTCAGGCGGTGTCAGTAACATTGATGATATCAAATTAATGATAGATGCAGGTGCATCGAGAATAGGCACTAGTTCTGCTGTAAAAATATTTGATTTATAGTATGCAATAATTTAAGTATCAATAAAAAGTGAAAAAACCGTCTTAAAAGGCGGTTTTAGTTCACTTTGACATATGCATAGGTTCAGTTGATGAACCACCTAGTTGACTCGTTCTCACCTTTCAAATTTAGGTGGACATCTTCCTGAACGTTATGAATGAGGGGCCTTTCTCAGTACATTCAGTTTACCTCTTTCATAAATTCTCTGAAGTTTTCAACGATTTCTTTTGCTTTCGTACGATATAAATAATGATCCCCATCAAATGTCACCACTTGCCCATATACAGAATCTTTTATTTGTTTTTCATGCTCTGGCACCCATCTGTCAGTGACTGGATGATTCGCTTGTATAAAGAAAATAACAGGAAGATTTTTTGGGAATGATAAATTTCCAGCCGCTTTAAAATTTTCATACATAACTTCAGCTTCATTTAACTGAGTGGCGTTATACATGTTTTTGTGCTTAAGCATTCTCAATTGTTCCTTTGTTTTTTCATCATATGATAGTTCGGCGTACGGGTCATCACCTAGCTTCACCTGCAATCGAGCTAAACCCGATTGTTTAAGAAATTTTATAGTTCTAATGATAGAAGAACCAATCTTTTTCTCGCTGATTGATGGAACACTGCTATCGAGCCCAACAAAAGCACTCACTTCATTTGGATATTTATTCACATAATCCAGTCCATAAAGACCCGAAATAGAGTGACCCATTAGAATATACCGCTCAATATGAAGCTGCTGTAAAGCTTCATGTACTTCACTAACAATATTCTCTGTACTCCGTTCCTTCTCGGTTAAATCACTTAATCCATAACCAAAAGGCTCAACGACAACAACCTTGTAAAATGGAGACAATTCATCTACTAATGGTTGAAAATCAAGTCCTGGTGCCGGTGTTCCATAGCCAGGTAGAAGCACGACAGTTTCCTCGCCTTCCCCTTGAATAAAGACATTCATATTTTTCCCATCTACTGTTACAGACTGACCATACGATTCTATTTTTCCTTGCTCCATTTTGCTGAAGACAATATTGACAAGGAAAACAATCGCTAAAAAAAGTAATATGGCTATCACTAAACCTGCTATGATTTTACTTATAATGATTATCGTTTTTTTCATTCTGTTTGCACGAGGGTGTAGAACGGTGAGTGAAGGCCGCTTTAATAGCTCGTGCCACTCCTCCTTTTTGTTATCAACTTCGTATCTTCATTCCACATCTGGTATTCCGACCACTTTCTTAAACCGTTTAGGATAGCTTATAAAATGAAGATGTACTCCCTATGACAACATTATGAACTGAGTATGAACAAATAAAAAAATGCTAGGGCGTCATGTGTAATAAAGATTTACATATGACGCCATAACATTATAAGTTTGTTACTTTAATTTATCCCGAACTGCTTTAGATCCTCCCGTTGGATTTTCAATCTAAATTTCTCGATAACAAATTTAAATTGCAAGGTTGAATCAATAAAATACGAGCTTGCAAACTTAGATTACCAACTTAAGTTAGCGAACAAAATGAACCCCCTTATAAATTGTATTCATATTTGTGTGATATCTCTATTTCTTAGGATAAATCTTTTAACATCGTGCCATATTTATTTTTCCATTCTGTTAACCCATTAGCACTTCTCCCCATTACAATATCAGCAGCTAATGATGGGCTAGAGAACAAGAGATCTTCCATAACTACAAATTCACCATTTTGAATCAGTACTTTCTGTGTCCGAATTAAATCATTTCTTTTTGCTTCTAAACGTTCTGAATATGAATTAACAACACTACTTGCAACTCTAGAACCTTGTAACACTACAAATCCCTCTTGAGTTTGAAACCCTTTGGCATTCGCATCTCGAGCGCCTTTTATATACAGAATTTCATCATCATTAGTTTCTGAGGTATCTTTAATTTCTACAAATAATTTATGCCCTAACATATTTACCAGCATTTCAAGATTACTAATAAATTCATCCATTTCCGCGCGATCAGCTTCTGATATAGAAGGCATAGGTGGAATGTTTCCATTCAATACGTCATAACGATTTGCAGCTTTAGCTTTTTCATATAATTTATTTTCAATATACTTAATATGTGCTTTGTTTAAGTTCTCGTCTTTGCTAATAAATACGATCACTTCGTTCCAAAAATCTTTTTCACGCAAATGACTTTGCAATCGAGTATAAACTTCCTCTGCTTCCCCTATGTATACGGCTTCTTTATCATCATCATTTCGCCCAAATAACATATAAACACCTGTAGAATTCAAGTTAGACCGATCACCACATTTTTTCACTTCAGTTCGAGGTATTCTGTATGCTAAACCTGTCCAATTCGATAACTCACAAGTAAGTCTTCCACTAGGATCACCATCGATTAAGAACATTTTAATTGATTTTCCGAAAGTCACATCAATCATCCCCCACATAAATTATTATCAGTAACATTATAACTAAAAATATCCATCCTATTATTAAAAATCAAATAGGATAGATATTTTAAATACGTTAGGAATATGTATTTTACTATTTTTATAAAACTACTTTATTTTGCGACTCAATACCCGTCACATCACAATAATTCCCCAACGCTTTTATAAACTCTTCTTGCAAAGCCTCGACAACTAATAATGGGTTCGTTAATACTGGATAAGCTTTATTGAGCTTAAAAATAACTCATCGGCCCAACGTTCATCTTTTTTTAAATCTGAACGATCCTTTTTCCTTTAAAAGTTCACTGATTCCTAAGTTATGAATAACTGTTAAAAACTTTACTAGAAACACTCCATTTCACTGTTATCTGCTATTTGAAACTGGGACTTGCAATATAGAAGTTTGTTAGCTAGGTAGAAGGTTAAACTTTTTGACTAGTAATTGAATGAAATCTCTTGAAATAAAAAAGCGTCAAATCCTTGATATTCTAAGGCTTTCGACACTCTTTTAAACACAATGATGTTATTTGTATGGAGACGGCGGGAGTTAGACCATCATCTCATAAAAGTATTGATATATAAGGGTTTTTAAGTACTTTTATAATACACTGACTACGGTTTTGACTACGGTTTTATAAATTATCGTTGTGGGGGCAAGTTTTTCAAAGATACTATCTGTAGTAAAAGTTTAAACGTTTTTGTGTTGAAAGAACAATTATTTTTGTACTTTCTAATTTTGAAATGTCATTTTAAACAACTTTTAATCATGTTTTATATCAAATGAAAGTGAGCACTTTATTCTTGAAGGTGCTCTTTTTATGCTTGCTATGTAGATATAAATTAGTTTAACCATGATCACTTACCTTATGATCTTTTTCGAATCTTAAAACATAAAAAACATCACCATCTCTGTATCCAAAGCATCTACACTTTTGATTAGTTCTAAACTTAAAAATTTGTTTATCTTTATATGGCGTATTGGCAAACCAGTCTGCTTTTTTAGAAGCAGGTTGGTATTTTTTAAATTCTAAGCCATCTGAGAGGGTAATTTCATCCCAAGTCATTTCACTAAACCTTATAAAAGATGAAATGAAAATATTAATCTCTTCTTCTTCCAAAATATCAAATCCATAATGTGGATCCAATTTTGAAAAAGAAATATTAGTATCAATAAAACGATATTCACAATATCTATTTATATCTAATAACTTGTTCTCTTTTAGATACTCAGCAAAAAAAATTGTATCGGTTAAATTTATAATACTAATTTTCTCACCATTTTTTCTAACATATAAAGAAACATTATCAAATTTTTGATTTTTAAATGATAAAACCATTTTATCTCTTTCACAAGCTTCTGCTAATGAATAACCGTGAGTCTCGGAAGTATAATCACAGGTATATACATTCATTGAATCATGCTGCTGATTTTCTTGCCAGAAGGGTGGATCAGTCATCAGCTTATGTAAAAAGCTTTTAAATTTACGAAGTTCATTAGTAGTTCTTATTCTTTTGTCTATTAATATTTCGTGTAATGTTTGTTCTTGAGTAACTTTATGATTATATATTTCTTGATGTTTTAACATTTTCATTGAACAATTGTCCATCATTTTTTGAATACTAATAACTTCGTTTAATGAATTAAAAAAAGCATCTACATTTTCAAATTGCTCTTCTAAGGAAAACTCGTTAATAATAATATCCATTTATTTCAACCCCAATAATTCATCAAGATCATCATCAAATTGATCAAATAATCCTTCCTGATGGTTTTCTACATTGCCATTATCATCAATTTCAATTTTTGTGGATTTTGTAACTTGCTCAATATCATCTATTTCGAAAAAATAAACAGAAACATTGTCTTTAGATATTGTCTTTTTAAAAATTGTTTTTCTAACACCATTAAAAATATGATCACTATGAGTTTCTACAATAAATTTAATTCCCTTGTCAGCAGCAAAAGTTAAAAGTTCTGTTAACTTTGATTGTGCTCTAGGATGTAAATGGATTTCTGGATTTTCAATAATTAGTAGATCATCTTTTTTGGAAGATAGGACACTGACTAAAATAGAGATGACATAGCTTAATCCAGATCCAATATTTTTTGGACGCACATATCTATTATTAACTGAAAGAAATTTTGCTTTTACTTGATCTGTATCGACAATATTCTCAGTAACCAACTCACTATTTAATATATATTTAAGCCAATAATTCAGTTGTAATCCCAATGTAGAACCAATAGATTTATCCTTTATGAGATATTCTTCAATTTGGTCTTGTTTACATTTGTCGAAATAGTCAATAGCATATTCCCCTAAAACTCCATAGTCATTATATGAGTCATAATTCTTTCTGTATAAATCCTGTGATCCTAAACGTTTTGAAGATAGGTAATGAATCCTCTTATTTTTTTGATTAAAATATTCTTTAAATTCATTAGAGGATGATTCTGTTTTACATTTTACAGCCCCACTGTCCTCAGTAAAAGTTAACATTAATTTTTCCGAATCTGATTCTAATTTAATAAAAAATGATTTAGCATTTTTAATAAAGTTTCTCGCATCTGAAAATTCACCCAAAGAAACCAACTTTCCATTTAAGGGTGAAAGACCATCATCAGTAATATTCTGAACTGCTAATAATAACGCTTGAATTACAGTAGATTTACCGGCAGAATTCATTCCTACAAGTAAAGTGAAATTATTCAAATCAAGAGTAGTATAGTCAAAGCTTTTCATATCACTTACAGTTAGTTTAGATATCATATTTAATCCTCTCTTTCAATTCATTAATCATCATGAAAATATCACTTATAGCAATTCCTCTTCCTCTGTCTTCGGTAAGTAGTTTGTTTAAGTGGTTTTGTGCTAACAAATTATTGCAAATCTCTTTAATTTCCTTATTAAATTCTTCACAAAAATCCATTTCAAATTGAGTAAATAAATAACCAAAGGCTTCAAAAAGAATCATATTAATTGGTTTCTTTTTTTCACCATTTGCTAACCTTCTAAAAGCATTGTCTCCAAAAATTATATTATTATTAATCATTGTCTTATTAAAAACAACATGTAGTTTCTCTAATTCAGTATCGGATTGTGTATTTAAAAACTCCATAGCTTTCCCTAAAAACTCATCAATATCGTTTTTATATTCAATTAAGACTTTGTTCTCATCCACTAAACGTCTTTCACACATTAAATAAAAAGATAGAAGTCTAAGAATTAAATAACGATCTTTCATTCGAGTAGAGTTTATTGAATTTCCCGTGACCTGTTTAAATATTTTAGATTTAGCTAAATCTTTTAGTAATTTTGTTGATTTACCTTGATATAATGCATTTCTCATCTCCTGATTATTAAGAGAGGTACCTCCACGATTTACTCTATCAAATATATCAAACATTATTCTATCCGGTGTAGGGGGTTTAATAACCTGTGCAATTATCTGGAAATCCTCTAAGTTTGCTTGTAATTTAACTTCTAAGTCAGCAAAATTCAAACCATTATTATCTTTTAGTATTTTTAAGTTCTGTAATCTGAACTCATTATTTATAAAAGAAAAAAATGTTGTCAACCGTTGCTTACCATCTACTACAACTAATTTCCCTTCTTTAGTTTCATTTAAATAAAAAATTGGTAAAGGAATACCCATTAAAACAGTTTCAATAAGTTCTGACTTTTGCTCTTTCTTCCACACAGCTTCTCTTTGAAAATCCGGATCCAAAATCAATTGTTTTTTTTCATATTTTCTGTTTAACTCAAATATTGAATATTGATCTCTCTCAACTTTTATATTTGCATGTGGATAAATATTATCAAGGTCAGGTTTGTTACTTACTTTTAGAAAACGATCATCTTCTCCCTCTAACTCCTCGAGATAATTAATTCTTACTTCAACCATAGATTTTCTTGTCTCCTTTTCCCTCTCATAAAAGAAATTAGAAATAATCTTTTTCACTTACCATATAAAATACATATTATCATTTTTTTCCTTAGAGAGTACATGCATATATTGCAAATACAAATTGGTTTTCTTATTCACTATCTTCTTTTTCTTTGCCCTACGGCCTCACAAGTTTCATTCCTAAGGTCATAACACTAATTTTCATCATATTTATCCATAAAGGGTACCCATATTTTGTGGGTATTCATACAATTTAGCTCTAAAGGATATAATTATTTTCACTTATAGAACTGTAATTTTTAGCACTGCTTCTTTGTGTCTGTAGCTGAATTTTAAACTTGTATACTAATATTTCTTTAAACTTTACCATTGACTTGTGATTAATTAAAACATACAAATACTCTAAAAATCTGTATACTTTGTATTTCTTCCGTAAGCTTTTTCTACTGGGTATTTTTCATTATTTTTCTTTATTTTCCGTTGAATGGCTTCAACTACATCTATATCCGTTTCTTCAGCAAATAGAATTGCATACATTAAAATATCAGCTAATTCATCCTTCATCTTATCTAGATTCTTATTAACTGCTTCTTCACTTGTTTTCCACTGAAAATTTTCCAGCAATTCACTTGCTTCTAATGATAATGACAGTGCTAAATCTTTTGGATTGTGAAATTGTTGCCAATTACGTTCTTCTCTAAATTCTAGTACCATATCTGTTAATCGTTTAATTTCACCCATTTTTACTCCTTACCTTAAATCTTTTTGATATTGTAAAAGTCGATTGCGCAATGCTTCGTCACTCGCATAGATATACAATCCTTTTATGCCACGTTTCATTAATATATTGACCGAATTTAAGATAATACGTTCTTTCGCCTCATCTACATTTTCAATACCTTCTATGCCTGTAAATGCCCCTATATCTTTATATGCTTCAGTTTTAATGACCAATTCATCGTTTAGTGAATCGTAGGTAATGGACGGGCCTAAAATCACTCCTACATAATTCAAATCGAATCCTTGTATTGTATAAATTGATCCAGCCTCTTCCACAGTATCTGGTTTCTCTGCCCATGTGTATTTACTATCAGTTATATTCCATGGAATTCGATAAATACCATTATCCTCCTTAATGTAGTAAATTCCACCGTCTTTTTTATGTAAATAATCAAACGTCGATACCACACGACTCAAACCATGTAGTTTATTTTGTTGCTTAATAGCTATATGCATGTCTTTAAGCGAATTAAATATTTTAAACTCATACTCCTTATCATCTGGAAGTGGTAAAAGTCGTTTTTGTTTGAATTGCTTAATCCACTCAATTACTTGATCATTTGCTTGCATCCTGAATTGATTCGTCAACTCATAATAATCAGAATCCGAACTTTTGAGAATCAATTTTTCTAATATTACCTCTTGCCATAAACTTTTTAACTTTAAAACTTGGTCACCGTCATATACCATCACAACCACTTTAGCGAGTTTTAATAATTCCTCTAGCTGATTCTGAGCATAAAAATTATTATATGTATCCGGTCGAGTGAGTAATAAATGGGCTTCGTCTACTAAAATGATATCTACTTTTTTATTCTCTTTTTTTAATTGATTAATTAGTGATGTAGGTTTTGCAAAATTTTTCGCTTTTAAATACTTTAACTGGGCTGCTATTCCTTTATATGTTTTCAACATTTCTTCGTGATTGACAACTAGATAGTTTTCAGTATTATATAGAACTGATGAAGCTTCACTTGAACGTTCTTGAAGTGTATTGAAAATCGAACTAAGTACCACACTTTTTCCAACCCCTGCTTCTCCTTTAACTACAAAAAGACTACCATACTCGTCAACTACAGAGTGAATCTGACTCTCACAGAATTTTAATACATTTTCTTTTAAATCTTGTTGCTCTAAGGACAACTCTTTGAATGGTGATAATTTAAAAATATCTTTATTTTCAATAACATGCTGTTCATTTGAAACTATACCTTTTTCATATAGTTTATTCCACAGTTCTATAAATATCGATTGGTCATAAAATTGTTTATTATAATAGTTATGTGTGAAATCATTTGTAGTTTTACTCTTATTTTGAAGTTTATACTTTTCATCACCTAAAAAATAATTAATCAACTTAGTTTCCAAATGGAATGTAGCAGAGCGATTAAATTTATCATGTTTAATAAGTTGCATCCGATCCAACTTTTTTCGCTCAGTGGTCTTTAAATGTGCACGCATCCTTTTCTTAAAATAAACAGTTTCCCCTATGTATGCTTCTTTTGCATTATTCAATAAATAAATCACAGGATAGTTTAAAAATGATTCATCATTATTAATTTTCATTAAACTTTCTTCATTAAATGGCCAACTTACAACCTGTATCCCTGTCATATTTACATCACCTTTATCTAAATTTTGTATTGCATATTCAACTCCTAAACAGTCTTAGCTTTCCCACTATTTCTACTCAACTCATTACTTTAATGAAATAGCATAAAACTCTTTAAGTTGAGTCATAGTTACCTCAATTCCAACATTCTTTAGACGTCCATGTATTTTATAAAAGATGCTCTCAATCATCGGTAATCGAACTTCATCTACAGCATGATGAATTTTACGATGACATGTTGGACATAAACACAATATGTTAGCTGCACGATCAAGTTCTATATCTGGAAACTTTTTATGGTGTGAAATTCCTACAAAATGATGAGCCTCTCCATATTTATTATTGGTTGCTTTGGAAATAAAGGTTTCATGATTAGGATCAACTTCACACGTGTAATTTGCTCTCAATAAAGCTTCTGCTGCCTCTTTTGCATTCCTAGGATAACGCTCTTTTCCCCCTTCATCAATAACTGTGTTTTTAGGAGGACGAGGTTTTTCTTCTTCATCGAATTTAGGTTTTTGCTTTTCTCTGTTATTAGCAATCTCATTTGCCTTTTCTTGATAATTCGCTTCTTCTGTTTCAAGAAATTCTAAATCATCCTGTAATAATAAATAATCATTGAACTCTCTCACATTACGTCCATTCATAAATACAACGATCTTTTTATATGCTTCCAAAAGCTCACGGAAATCAGCAATTAGTTTAGCGTCTGTAGGAATATTATTTACATCATAGTACTTTCCAAAAATATGACCCTTTTCATAACCAATTGCTAAATCGCGTGTTGACCCTAAATCTATACCGACCAATTTAAAATCATCTGACACCTCTACTTTTGAGCGAATTAAATTTGCAGTTTGTAGGATCTTTACACGACCTTCTTTAGTACCATATTTTTCACGAAAGTACGTATAACCTTGATTAAGACTTATATAAAAACCAGTCATATCTTCTTTAAATAAATACACTATGTAATAACCATTTGTAGCTGATTTAGTTATAGAACGATCAAAGCAACTAACCCAAGGTATAGTAGCCCAAACCCCTTGGCCCACAGAACCAGTCACTAAATAATTCTTTTCATCAAGTGGTATCTGAGTATTAATATTTTGCACAAATTCATTTCGTACAAATTGTCCTAATTGATTGTCTTTAAAAGGTTTTTCTTTCTCGCTCAAATATTCTTCGAGCACTCGTATAAATAAAGATCTATAGGATTGCGTAATATTTGCACTCTCTTTTACATCGTCTAATTTCATAGAAGGTGTCAAGAAATAATCTGCAGTAACATTAAAATAATCAACTAGCTTGGCCAACGTTTCCATGTCTAGTCTTTGGGACCCATTTTCAATTTTATTTAACGCGGTGTAATTTATTTTGATTTCTTTTGCTAGGTCACGTAAGTTTACTTTTCTACTTTCACGTAAATTTTTTACCTGTTGAGCTACTCGTTCTAATGTGATTTCCACTTAGACTCCTCCTTTTATAATAAGAATGTTTCATTTCCCCACATGCTTGTTTCGATTTTAATTCCCATTATTTTCACATATAACATTCATTTATGCAACGATCAAGAAGAGTTTATTTGACTTCTACATCTAAGGAAGAGAAATTCAAGAAGTGATAGGTGAGTGTTTGGTGTAACTAGTGAAAGAACTCACAAAGCAAAAAAATATTTATGGTGATTTTTACATACCTACGAATGTGAAAAACTTAAACACATCAAAAAAGCCTTGTATCCAAGGCTTCCAGACTGTAGACAAAGTCGATTTTGTCTATTATTTTTTAATCGAACTACTATCAATACAATGTTCTGTAGAATCCTTTAAGGGATTCTAAAAAAAATGAGTATAGAGAAAACAAAAATTAAGTGCTGGTGAAAGGCTTTAATAAGTTGGGGGGAAAAGTAATTTCAATAATATTTTCACATTTTTAAACACTGGATTTTATTAATAATATTATTAGGCCATTAATTTTTTTTGAAGTTGCTCTTTGCCCTCTATTACTTCAAAATACTCCATAGTACATGTATTTAAAAATAAATAATCTTCAATTTTCCATTGCTTAACAATACCCTTCCACGTATCTAAGAATCCAACTAAAATAATTTTTAAATTCGAATTATCTTCTAATAATGCCGCTTTCAATTCTTGCCCAACAACACTATCTATACTTTCTAGCAAATTATAATCTATAACTAGCATATTAGTTACAGTCGTACGTTTTTTAAACCTTGTCATTTCCTTCACAAATCCTTTATACTCGAGGTTCCCTCGTGCATCATTATGGAACTTTTTGTTAGGATAATAATGCTCTAATGTCTGCTCACTAATGTCAATAAAACCATCTAAATATAAACCTTTAAATTGTTTAGTAAAATTAGAAATAAATGTAAAAGGGTGCCGAATTGCAAACATACCTCCAAAACGTTCACTATTTTCATGTGTTATAATTGCTACTTTTGCTGATGATTTTGTTAACAAATGATAAAGTTCTCCATTCCAAATAGCTAACTCTGTATTTTTCCAATCATTTAATGTCAAATTAGTTAATAGCACTTGTTCACCTTTAGTTTCTTCTAAAATTTCATCCTCAGAAGACCATCCCAATTCGTCAATAATTCTCTGCGAAATATTAACATTATTATTTGACGTAATTTTTGAGATTGCATTAGTCATTTATACCACTCCTTTTATTTATTAAATTTATTATATATAATAAATTTAATAAATAAAAGTTATTTTAATTAAATTTTTTGAAAAAACATAAAAGAAAAAAACACCCTCCCATAGAAGCGGAGAGAGTGTAGAGCTACTAAAAAATACTCCAATGTAAAGTTGAAAAAATTTGAAGTGAACAATAAAATCACCTTTCAACTCATTTTTTAGCTAAAGGTGATTTAATGTTACTAAACTCCATTTTGAGCTTTGTTGTGTATAAAAAAAAATTAATTATATTTACTCTAGTATGTTTGATAGTTCAATAAACTCATCATAAAATCTTTCTTTGTCAAAAGCACTTATAAGTTCTTCTGCATAAAAATCAGTTATAACGTTATTTTCAATAATAAAGAAATGAATATATTTATTTTTTAGCAATGTTGCAAGATGCCTTGGGAAACCTAAATTTTGTAATTCTATTGTTATTTTATCTGTAGTTCCATATTCAAGATATTCAGACCAATCAATTACACTAGAATCTTCTTCAATTTCGTTAATCAGTAGAGTGTAATTAGAAACATAATTTTTAATTTTAAATCGTAATACATTTTCTATATCGGAAACAATAGTGTTAACAAGTTTGTTTATATGGAATCTATTTTTAGGATCAAAAATTACAGCTTGATCAGACCTTAAAAAAATAATTCTTTTATTTAAAGTATAATAATTAATTACATCTTTAATAATTACATTAAGAGGTTTTGAATTTATCCAAGAGTTCATTAGTACAGCATAATAAGTTAGTATAGATTTATCTTTTACTAAAGGCTTACGTCCTCCTGATTCTTCCTCCTTCCAATTATAATAATCGTAAAGAATATTTAACATTGCTAAACAACTTTTGTAATTAACCTCTTCAGGAACTTCTGGCAACATTTTAGCTAAGGTTAATATATTATTTTGATATACTAGTTTAATATTCGTACTTTGAGCCAAAATCTCCTTTGGAACCTCAATATTAGAATCTATTTTATGTAGAATCGATGTTCCTTCTTTATTATGATCAATGAATTTACTTCTTAAAATTGAGTCAGTTTTTGTTAAACTATGATAGGCTAAAATATTTGCGTAGGAATCAAGCATTTTTTTCTCATTATCGGAAATACTTTTTCGAGTAAAAGGTTTTCCTTCAATAGATTTACCTATGTTTGTATAGAACTTTGATTTATTTGTCATCAGTATGGATTCAACCGTACTTATTTCTTTTACTTTTACCACTTTAAGATCTTTATCGGGTTTATCCCACCTGTTTTTCTTATTTATTACTCTTAGACAAATAATATTCCCACTTAAGTCCTTAGTTAATCTTCCTGCACGACCTGCTAAATTCCAGAAGTCCACATCAGAAAATGATTTAAGTCCAATAGCATTACTTAAAATGAATATATTTTTTGCTGGAAGGTTAACTCCTTCTAACAAAGTGGATGTACAAAAAATGTTATCAATTACTTTTTCACGAAAAAGTAATTCTATTCTTTCTCTAATTCTTTGTGGTAATCCCCCAAAGTGAAATGCAATTCCTTTTCTGAGACAATCAATCAAGTAATATTCTTCATGCATCGTAGATTTTACCAATTCAATTAGAGAATTTAGATCTGGATTTATTTTAATAGGAGAATTTTCAGCAAATCTCAAAGCATAGTTAATTGTGTCATCAACAGTATTACAATAAATAATATTTTGAACGTCTTTGCCTAAAGTCATAATTGCATTTTTTAAATTAGCATGTTCATTTTCAAAGTACTTTTTATAGGGTAGAGCAATTTCTTTACCATTTTCGGTAAACATTATTGCTCTTTTATCTATACAATCTATGAAGAATCTATTTTGAGCTACAGAATTTTCTGTAACACTTAAAGTTTCTTCAATACTATTCCCAAATAATCGCAAAAATATATCACTATTTACTATATTAGGAGAGGAGAAATAAAGATTTACACTCTTCCTCTTAGCAAGCATTAAAGCATGATAAAAAAGTGGAGCTCTCGAATCATTCTCTGTAATTAATTTTTGCGCTTCATCAACAAATACATAATTTATTGCAGGGTTATCATTTGATAAATATGATATCAATCTTTCAGGAGTAAATATAAAAATATATTTATATCCCTTATTCTTATACAATAATGGTACAGTTGGATGTGATAGTATTTTATATTTGGGGTCCATAATTTCTTTTTTTAGTTTCTTTGAAACTTGATTTATTAATGCTCTTGTAGGTACTAGTATTACTATATTATCTGAAGAATTTCGTTCTTTAATAAGATATTTAATAAATGACTCAATAATAAATGATTTTCCAAAAGAGGTTGGTCCAGAAAAGCTAAAATGGTTACTATCTTTAAGCCTCTCAAAAACCTTATATTGAGCATCTGTAAAAATACTATGTGAATCTGGTGCTATTTGATAGGTTTCCTTGATTATTGATTCTATTTTCACTTCATCAAGATCAATTTCTTCATCGTTAATCGCTAGTTGTAATGAAGGGAAATTCCCTAGTTTAACCATTATAGTTGCAGCTTGTAGCTTAAAAAATTTATCTTCTTCATAAAAATTATATAGTAGACTTATGATTTTATATGCTAAGTTTCTAGCTTCTGTCTTTTTTGATCTGCATAGAATATCCCCAAATCTTAGTAAATCTGAGTATTCCTTTTCACTCAAGACCTCTTTACTGTAACTGTTTATGAAATGGTGACCATAAATTTTTTCCAATTTATAAATTAATGATTCTAAATAAGGATCTTTAAGTGCTTTGTTCGCAAGTCCGTTAAGAAAACTCATGTTATTATTCCTTTCATTATTTCTTCTCGAGCTTTATCAAGTTCAGTAAATGGAAGAGCATAAACATAAAATGAATATCCATATAAATTATATTTCTCTATCAAGCCTTCTATATGCTCTAATTCTTTTGATAACTTTGCTTTCACATCTTCTTCAATTTTTCTTCTATAATCTGAATTTTTCATTGTTTTTTGGTCTCCTTTTTCATTTATTTGGAAACCTATAAATATACCAAAAGCGTCGTCTACCTCAAACTCTTCATTAGAAGTCGGATAAATAAGCTTTGTTAAAAATTCTTTTTCCGTTTCAGACCAACTCTCATGATCCAAATTATCACTTATCAATCTCTTTTCAAAGTTAATGCCACTTTTACGATCACCTTTATCATTAATTTCATTTATGAACTGATATATTGATTTAAAAGCAGCATTGAAAGCTTGACGCAGATCTGTAATAGTTTTTGATTCACCAAATACCAACTGGTAGTTATCATCAGAAACCTTTAAAAAGTGTACACCATCTGAACCATTTACATACATACTATTAGAGGTTTTCATTTCTAATTTTGAAAATATTTTTGGAGCATTCATATGCCCTTCTAAAAAGCAATATAATAAAAACTCACCTAACTCACCAGTATTCTTTTTATACTCAACAAACTTATCTCTAGCAACTTTAGATAAAGTCATAGGCTTATTAGTGTAAGTTTTTTTTACTTTTCTTGATATAGCAAAGTCAGCAACTGGTTCTATTAACTCATTTATTAATCTACTGTAATCAAATTTATTGGCATTTATTGGGCATAAAAACAAATTAACATTATTTTTAGTTTTATTGAGTTCATAAGTATCCAGATGTTTAAGTACATTTAAAAAGTCAGTTGATGCTAAACTTAATTCCAAAACTTTCATCTCCTTTAATACACAATTTATATCATCCTTAATTTAACAGTTGTTATTGTTATATTTTATCAAATATTATAATTAAAATACAATTACTCATGGAAATTATATATATCTTTTTTCACATATTAAAATACAATAATATAGTTCAATGAAATTAAATTATCAATAAAGTTGTAATCTAATTTAATTAATTCGTAATAAAGAAAAAATAAATATATATTATTAATTCGAATAAGACTTAGCATCTTTTACAGATGCTAAGTCTTTTATATATATACGAATCCTTCAAGAAGGAAGTCATGATAGAAAAACTAAACACTAAGAATATTATGTGTGGATTTTCCTAGTGATAAGCCATTGAAGAATCGAAGTGTTTATGACATATAAAAGTGTCATATTTAAGACAACAAATATTAGAAGAGGTGAAAGTAGTGGATATCAGTACACTGGATAGTTCATGTTTCAACGGAGCATATAAAGAGTTTGTAGAATTAATAGGCCATAAAAATACATTGTTGGTGCACAACTACTTTGCAGGTCAATATGTAACCTTTCCAAAAAAACTATTGTCTGAACATTATTTACATGACCAAATAGTAAGCGAGTATGATGGACAAAATGCAAAAGAGCTAGCAAGAAAATATGATTATTCATATAGTTGGGTTATGAAAATATTGAAACGAAAGAAAATATTATGAACGATATTATATTTTATATTGTGATCTTAATAATTTTTTGCATAGTGACAAATTTGCTGATTATATCAGTATTTAGGAGAATTTGCATTAGGAATGCAATCAAGAAAAATAAACTCTTATTGCAAAGAGTACGTGAAAAAAATAGTGAAGGTAAATATCATACTTATCAAAGTTTATTACACAATAGCTTAATAAATCTAAGGAATAAGTTCAAAAAAACTCCTCCCCTGAAATTAGAGGTTATGGTAGATCGAGAAATTTCACGGCTCTCGAAAAACCTTATTTTAAGATTATTTGATTGTTTATTTCTTACTTTATCATCATTTTTAATATTAATAAGTCTTCTTTTTAGTTTATTTTCTGGTGTAGTTGTTTTAGATGAAATTCAAAATAAAAGTAAATCCATTGAAGAAATAAGAGAACAAAATAAAGGTGTAGAAGAACCCCGTACGAAATCTCTTTTAAATATACCTCAAAAAATAACTAGCTATTTTCATGAGAAGGTTTATAAAGAATCAAAGGAATATATGGTAAAAATAAAAGGAATTGCGGATTCTATTTTTAAATCAAATAGCACTGAGGAGAGTTATAAAAATGTCTAATGCAAATTGGAGTTTGTAATTATTGATCGAATTGGGGGTGGTAAAATTGTATAACATGATTGAATGTTCTTGCCAAAGTTGCGGAGCTGTATCAAATCTTAAATATATGAAACGTATTGACTTGAATAGAGAAAATGTTGTCTTATGTGGAGGTTGCTATAGACATTATAATGGATATGGATATACTCCAGAATCTCTTAATAAGTCATATAAACTTATATTTTGCGATAAATGTAATAGACCGCATACAAAAGTGGACATATATAAAGTTGGAAGAAATAACTTATGTTTAATTTGTGAGCAAATCGTTAAGAAAACAGGTCGATTGGAAAAAAACAATACATCTAGTGATATAGCAGATGATATAAGCTCCAATTCAAATAATGAAAGCTCTTTTAGCTTTAAACATATAATATCTTTTATTGTGTTAATAATTTGGATTATATGGATGATAAGTGGGATTTTAAAATAGAGGAAAGATCAATACTAAAATAGATAAATAGTAAACTTTAAATATATATTATTAAAGTATAGAGCAGTACTGCTGAGTTAACTCAGCAGTACTGCTCTAATTATTATTCTGGAGGTAAATAACATGTCTAAAATTCAAAGTGCTAAGAGAGTCGATATTGTCCAAATTAAACTTGTTAAGGAAAAAACTATGTTGTATCAAAATCGAAAAATACGCTCTCCACAAGATGCAAATCAGTTATTTTCTACATTCCTAGGCTTAGTTGATCGAGAATACTTTTTAGTTATGTGTCTTGATACTAAAAATCAGCCAACATGTATCCAAACAGTTCATATTGGCAGCTTAAACTCCAGTATCGTACACCCGCGCGAGGTATTTAAAACTGCTATCCTTAGTAACTCTGCTTCAATTATCGTAGCCCATAATCATCCAAGCAATGTAACAACCCCTAGCTCTGAAGATATAGAGGTGACTAATCGATTAAAAGAAGCAGGTAGTATCATTGGTATTGATTTATTAGATCATCTGATTATTTGTGAAGATTCATTTCTTTCATTAAAAGAGAATGGATACATCAATTAAGGAGGTGATATAAATGATTAAAATTCTACTACCTATTGTTGTAGCAGTTTTAACTGAGTTATTGAAAGATGGAAACAATACGAAATAAATTATATTATCAGGAAAGTGAATCATAAATTCACTTTCCTTCTATTTTATCTAATTCATCTAATAAAATTAAATTATTACCAAATTCTTCTATAAAATTCAACTTATCTAAATTCCCTAGCCTATTCCACTTTTTTATTTCGCGTCTTAAATTTTTTATTATCTGGGTGTCTTCAACATCTAGGAACTCGAAGTACTCTACTGCTATTTGATAGACTTCTTTTGTTTTAAAAAAGTCTCTGAAACTAGATAATAAAATTTTTTTTGTGCTTTCAATAATCTCATCCAATATTTTTGTGAAGTTAACATAATCAAAACTAGAATCAAAACTAGATTCCTTATCGTAATTCTTTATTAACTCAGATTTTAAATTAAAATCGTCGATACTCATAATTGCAGCTAAACTAGTCTTATCTTTCAATAATTCAGGTTTATAATTTTTCAATATAGGTACTAAATACATAGCATCATACAATCTATCAAACTTATTTAGAATAAGTAGATTAATAGATGAATTTATTTTTAATTTTTTTCTCGATTCATTTGTTATTTCACTATAAGTTTTCAAATCATAAAACTTTAAAGCAAAATAATAAAACCTCCTATCAAAATTCACTAATTTCCGGAACTCTTTTATCATCTTTCCTTTATCCTTTTTATTTTTAGGGATATCTAAATCTTTTATTTGTAAATTCTTTTTTAATTCGTTTTTTGCCATTATCGTTTCTAAATCAACGAAATCTAACTTTTCATTTTTGAATTTATCAATAAAATTTTGGTACTTCTTCATTGAATATATTTTATTATTCCTCCCATTATAATTAATGGGTTGTTTAAATAAGGTCTTTATTTTTAGATTGAGTGTATCTTCTTTTGAGCTTTGATAAACTGAGTACAAATAATAAGGTAATAATGATTTTGAAACAGATGGTTTAAATTTCATAGCTTCTTTCTCAATAGTCTTAAATAAATCAAACCAATTTGAATAGCTTAAATCAGATAAAAAAAACGATATTCTCTTTTTTTTATCTAAATCATAAGTAACTATATTGTTATTTTTATTGTTTTCTTTATTTTTATTATTTTCTTTTTTAAAGATTTTTTTTATATCTTTATATAAAATTTCGTTATCTTGATAATATTGATTACTATCTAACTTTTCGTTATTAAAAGCCTCAATTATAAGTTTTAAAATAGCGCTCTTTAAAACAATAAGTGAAATACGTTTTCTTAAAAGCTCATCACTTGTCTTTTTTAAATCTTCAATTTCTTCTCCAATATCTTCATTTTTCCCCTCATTATTCTTTTCCCCCATAAACTCTTCTAAAATTTTATTTTTTTCTATTTGTTTTAAATCCTTATATTTATTTTTTTTCAACTCGTATAGTTTAGCAACTATTATTTGTACTTCTGCTGGAAGAGTACCCTTAAGTAATGGCGAAATTTTCATTTCGGTAAATTTATCAAAACTACTTTCTTTAACTTCCATAAAATCCACGCATCCTTCTATTAAATTTGTTCCATTGTTCCAAGATTCCTTTTAAATTTAAAATATATAATTTTTTTCTATTTCTTTATTTCTTAGTTTAATTAAATTTTTATTTTTCCGAAAGTCAAAAAACACCTGGAACAAAGGAACACTGGAACGCTAAATTTTAGTCAACCTAATAGATACATTTTTATAAATTTAATTTTATTTTTTTTTGTAGAAAATGAAATGCCGTCATTTTTTTATTTGTGTAATCTACTTACATAAACCTTCAAAATAATTAAGAAGGTTATATCAAAGGAGGAAAATAACATGTCAACAATTTCAACAAAACAAATTAAAGAAGAACAGAAACAAATAATGATCCTTAGTGAAAAAAACGATGATGTTCATTTTACACTTCATATCAACCAGGATTGTCAAATTTCGCAATTAGGATTTTCTAAAGACACTCAGTTCAATTCAGTACTAATCATTATTAACACAGTAGAAAAAACCTTTGCAAAAGGAAATATACAATCAATTAATATTAGTCATAGCGATTTACCTTTTCTTTCTGCAAAAGATGATATTTTTATTTCGTTTAAAACCAATCATCTAAAATTAAATAAACTTTATTTACAAGTAAATGAATTTCAATGTAAGGCAACCAAAAAAGGACTTTATTTTACCGATGACACTGACCTTATTTCAAGCATCTATGTATATTTTGATCTAAATTCTGTTGAAACACTTTTAATAGTCGATCCCTTCAACTTACAAAACTTACTTACAATCTCTAGAAGTAATAACGGAGCATACGGTTCACTTATAAAAAACATTCTTTTAACTAATTCTTTATTAACACCACAACAATTCAAATCAATTGTGTTAGGTAACTCAAATGATAAATGAGTTTGTTAATATTAAAACCACGGATAAAGAAATTATTAGTAAGAAAGTTGTAAAATCAAAAAAAAAATCTATATCGGTTGAAAATATTGAGCCCAATAGATTAAACAATAAAAAAGATCGAAAAGAGTCAATTAAAGACTCTTTTCGATCCCAAAAAATTAATAATTCTAAATCTCTTACTCCGGGTAAACGACATCTACCTAATACCCCTAAACCAATCTTAGAAACAAAACCTATTAAAAATGTAGATATAACAAATTCAGATATTAATGAAGCAAAAAAAACCGTTTCATCTAATCCATATCACTTAGCTCATGAAATAATGAACAAATTTAAGTTTATCCTTTTAGATGAAATACTTCATGTCTGGAACAATAATGATGGAATTTATATGTCTATGGAGCAAAACAATGCTGAGAAATTCATTCGAAAATATTCGCCATCTGTTTTTAAAAAGCAACTAACTACATCTAAGATTAAAGAAATACTGAAGTGGATAGAAGCAGAATGTCCATCCTTTGAACGATCTCGTTCACAAATCGTAAATCAAAATTATATTGCTTTTAATAATGGGGTTTATAATCTGTTAACTGACCAGTTAGAATGTTTTGATTCAAGTCTAATCATTACTCATAAATTAAGTGTGGATTATGATGAATATCCTGAAATTTCAAATTATTTTGAGCAATTCATTTATGATATTACCGATGGAGATAAAGATTTTTATAATCAACTTCAAGAACTCTTTGGTTATGTAATTTCAGAGGTTCGTAATGTGAAAACACTTCCAATTTTATTAGGACCAAAAGATTCTGGAAAATCTATTTGTCTGAAAATTTTAGAAGCATTAGTTGGAGGAAAAAATTGCTCTTCTGTTAGCTTAGCTCAGCTTCATCGCAGTGAATTTTTAAGTGAACTTAATACAAAAAAATTGAATACTTGTGGAGAAATTTCAAGTTCTATGAACTTTAGTATCGAATTATTAAAACAGTTAACCGGTGGAGACACCCTAATGAGTCGTAGTTTATATAGTAATCCAGTCAAATTTAAAAATACTGCTGCTATGGTTTTTGCAGGTAATTCACTACCTAGTTTCTCTAACAAAGATTCACATAATGCGTTACTAAAAAGAATTAGTTTATTTTATTTTTCTCAATCCATCCCACCAGAAGAGCAAGATATTTATTTACTTGATAAGATACTTAATAATTTAGAATATGTAGCAAAATGGGCTTTAGAAGGGTTCCTTAATTGGAGGAATAATAACTTTAAATTTACAACAACAGAATCTTCTAATTATATTATTCAACAGCTCAGTCTAGTAACTAATTCAATCGAAACATTTATCAACCAATATTGTTTAATTGAAGACGGATGCTCAATTTATAAAGAGGATTTTATTCAAAGTTATTATCGCTACTGCGTAGATAACAATATTGATCCACAACCAGTAAAACAAATTGATAAAATTCTTATAGAAAATTACTCAATTAAACGTAGAAAAGCTCGGCTCAATGGTGCAAGTCCAAAATCAGCTTATATTGGAATCGTGTTAAACCCAAATATTAAAATGGAGGAAATATAAATGGCTAGTATAATTCAATCAACACAATGGCTCAATCTAAGAGAAGCTGCTAAATACATTGGTGTCTCTTATAATACCCTTATTAAATTTCGTCATATGGGACTTAAAGTATGTGAGATTGACAATATTAAACGCGTATCACTTAAAGAAATAGATCGCTTTTTAGAAGAGCACAGCTTTTAAATTTTTTGAGAGGATTATCCCACAGTTAAACTATATATTATTACTGTGAGGGATCAATCCTCTCTTTATATCTTGCCCCCGCAACGATATTTGGAGGATCACTATGACAAAAAATAATTCTTCACCCATCAAAAGTTATGAAAACAAAGATGGTAAAACGTTATATAAATTCCAAGTTTATTTAGGTGTAGATGAGCTTACAGGTAAAGCTCGCAGTACTACCCGTAGAGGTTATAAAACGAAAAAAGAAGCAGAGCTTGCTTTAGCACGTATCAAACTTCAAGTCTCCGAAGGCACATACAAACAAAAAACCACAGAGACATATCAGGAAGTATACGATCTTTGGATTACTCAATACGAAAAAACTGTAGAAGAAAGTACATTTGTTAAAACGGTCGGCTACTTTAAAAATCATATCTTACCTTCTATGGGCAGTTATCGTATCGAGAAAATTACGATTGCTATTTGTCAAAAACATTACAATGAATGGGCATCAAAGGTTAAAAAGGCTCGTACCATTAAGTCTTATGCTAAAAAGGTATTAGATTTCGCTATTGTTCACGGCTTTATTCAAACGAATCCCTTCACTCATGTTGAGACAAAAGTTAAGAAAGCTTTTAAGGAGAGTGCTGAAAATGAAAATGAAAACTTTTATACGAAGGAAGAGTTAATTTCATTTTTAGAGAAAGCAAAAGATCATCTTAACTATAAAGCCTATGCGCTATTCCGTTTGATCGCTTATACAGGCATGCGTAAAAGCGAGGCCTTAGCTTTAACATGGAATGATGTGAACTTTGTGGAAAGTGAGTTAACTATTAATAAAGCTATTGGACGTGGTAAACAAACACAGCTTTATTTGAAGACCACTAAGACTGGCAAACCTCGTACGATCAAATTAGATGAGACAACTTTATCAATCTTGAAAGAATGGAATAAACTTCAAAAGCAGCAATATATTCAGTTAGGCATCAATACGCTGAAGAAAAATCAATTGATGTTTAGTAATACAAAAAACGATTTTATCCAGCCTGGTCAAGTTCAGAAGTGGATGTATAGTGTTCAAAACAAATACACTTTGAAGAAAGTATCACCACATGGTTTACGTCATACGCACTGCTCACTTTTATTCGAAGCTGGTGCGAGCATTAAAGAAGTTCAAGATCGACTTGGGCATTCTGATGTAAAAACTACTTTAGACATTTATACACACGTCACGAAAAAGGCGAAAGAAGGCGCTATACAGAAGTTTGTTAGCTATTTAGAGGGTTAAGTTTTTGACTTAGTTTTGACTAGAAATTGACTAGATTTGAATGAAAACAGGTGAAATTGGATGAAATTAAAAAAGTGCCAAAACCCTGTATTATCAAGGATTTTGACACTCATTGAAATCGTTTGATTTCATAAAATGGAGACGGCGGGAGTCGAACCCGCGTCCAAAGACTCCAATACTTCAGCTTCTACGCGTGTAGTTTGCCTATTCGCATTTCACGTAGCATTATGCCGACCTCAGAGCCACAAGTGTTTGAGAGCCTTCCACACATCTATATCCAACGATTTTCTCCGCTAGGGAGTATTACATATTTACGAACTTAGTTCAAAGACCTTACTGACTCCATTGTATATCAATTGGTTATCAAAAGAAATCGTTTCGTGAGCTACTTCAATTCGTGTGGGTGATTCAGGTCACATCAATATAAGAAGACACCATACCTCAATATCGGAAACTACGCCCCCCTTCCATTAGGTCACAACAAACTCCTCAAGCATCCACTGTTTCACCACAGAAAATGAACCAATCTCACTCACAGGAAGGCTCATACATCCAACAGCTCCACAGATGCTATGTAAGACTTACCTGAACTACAACTTTATATTGTTATTTTGTCTTACACCAAGACTAATATCAAAATAAAAAACGAGATAAACCCTTAGTTTATCCCGCTTCTCTATAAACTGCGCAAGTTCTTAATCAGCAATGTCTAATTACCTTAAAATTTAATATTATATTATTAATAATTCAATCATATTTCTCTATTAATGAAATAATAGATATTAAGTATCCACTTATTTTTTCAAACTCTTTAGAGTCTTGTTTAACATCCTCAATACTTTTGATACCATGAAAAAACTTATTTCTCATTCTTTTAGCAATATAAAACAAAAAAATAATTTTCGACTGTATCCTTGTCTTATCCATCGATTCTGCGAAAGTTTTAAAATAACCTTTCGCTCTTTGTGTCATTGCATCATTTTGATTAAATACAAGATTCAAAAATACTTCTTTATCTTTATCGTATTTCTGATAAAAATGATTAAATGATTTATTGATATTATCAATCAACCCATTACTTATACTATTATTAGAATTTTTGTCTTCGATAACTAATGAAAATTTATCTGTTTTAATATCTAAACTATTTACCCATGCTTCAAAATCACTAATACGCATATTATTAGACTTGAAAATACTACCTCTAGAATGATTTTCAAATAAACTCCATATAAATGTAAAATTTTTCGCTTCTTCAAGCCCACTATTTTGTGCATTATAAGTTTGTAGTACCCACTCAGTTATACTCATTAAATAACCCACTTCCTACTAATATCTATGATTCATATGAATGTTCTACTATATTAAGGAATGATTTTATCTATATATTTATTTCTGTAATGTTTTTTGTATATCTACCTTTTTCAAACCTCTTAATAGAATATTCAATTCTTTTTCATGATAATTTCTTATATTTTCAAATTCTTCTGCAACTTGCTCTAAATCAATATCGGAATATCTACCTCCCGCTACCTCTCTTAAAAAACTCTCCATTACATTTGGTAATAAAACTACTAAATTTTCATTTATTTTTTTTAATAATTCATCAATGTGTACTTTTACAATTTCTAATTCCGAAGTGTTCTGCAAGAGTATTAATGCTTTTATTTTCTTAACCAATATATGTGGCATATAGATACTATCTAACTTTACCTCTTCATTTTTTAAAAGCTCAAAGTTTTCTTTAGAAGGTTGTATTAAGTCAATAGGGTTTTCAACAGTTGAATAATTAATAAGCGAAGTAATTTCTTCTTCTAAATTAAACTTTATGGCTGTATATCTCTCTACAATTTTTTTAATAGAACTTTCATCAGAAAAAATATATCCGTAACTTTTTAATATACTAATCGCATTAAATATAGATAGCTCATAATAATTAATGTTAATTCCCTCTTTTAGTATCATCAATAATGATTCTTGCATTGGGTTTCCAATAGATTTTAAATAGGGATTTTCACCTCTTCTAAATTCGAAGTTTTCAATATTATCAATAATAAATTCACCATTAGTCTTATCAAGCCACATCTCTACTAACCTCAAAAATTCTTTAATACAAGCACTAAATTCTATATGATATATTTCATTGAGATAAACGCTTTCTAATGCACTATGTACTTTTGAAGTTTCTTGTATATCTCCAAAGTCTACTACCATTCCTTTTTCACCATCAATTTTCCTTAACAATAAATAACCTTCTTTGTTTGTAGGATTTAAAGATTTCGAATCAAGTAAATAATACTCTGAATTGACTTTAGATGTATGTATAAATAAATTTGGGTGCGTTCTTAAAGAAATAAACTTATTATATTTTTTTATCCATTTAATAATGTTTGCAACAATAATTCCAAGTTCTTTTTTAAAATACATAGAAGATACGAAATCCTTAAATATTAATGTAAGTTCCTCTTCTATTTCTCGAAAATTTTTGTGGACTTGAAAACCAATAAATTCTTTATTCAAAAGTAAATCTTGCATATCAGATTCACTTAAATTTAATAGTCTAGTTATACGATTAAGATTATTTCCTTCGGAATTATAGCCATATACTATATTGGCTAGACTTTTGAGAACAGTAAGTAACTGTGTATCTATCTTAACTTTAAAAAAATCATTAATATCATCATCTAATAATCCACTAAAAAACAATTCTTCGACTGTCGCAGATATTATTTTTGCTAATTCACTTCTAACTTCACTTTTAACACGATTATTTAAACTGTACGTTATAATCCTTCTAAATTTAATGTCAAACGGTAAGTCCTCTATACTACCATAATCTAGATTAAAAAAGCATAATACATTATTCCATCCAAGAGATTTAGCCGCATATCCTAATTCTAACAATACATTAGGATTAGGTGTTTTTCTTTCTTTGCTATTTGAGTTAATTATTGAAACATCTGCGATAAATAATTTACTAGAATCAATTTTTTTAAATAAAGTATCAACAATATCAGGTGTTCCAATTACTCCCTTTGTATCTCTTTCTATACTCATTTCTAAATGTAAATCTTTAGAATTTCCAATATTTCTTATAGCATTTTTTATACACTGTTCTATAAATCCTCTATTCGAAGAATTAGGGAGATTTGATTGCCATGAATAAAATATTGTGTTCTTCAATAAAAAATAACCTCCTCTATTAACTAAAACGTTATACAAGTATTAACATTTATCAATCATTCTATCATTCACTGACAAATAACGCTTATTAATTTTTTCAAGATTCTTATGACCACTTTATTTAGCAATAGTTGCTAGGTCTGCTCCTGATTTGTGGTAGAACGAGAATTATTTTATGAATACTATATACACCATTTCTAATTCCATTGCTTTATCATATTCAAAAAGTTTAACTTTTTCCTTATACTCATTTGGTAAATTCTTCAGAAAATGCTCTATTGCTTTTAAAGTATATTCTCCAAAATCATATATCACTAAGAACTTATAATAGTTTTTAACATCAATTGACTTTACTTTCGGTTTCCCTTCTAATAAACACTTAATGTCCTTGATAATGCCATTGCGTTGTGCTGAACCAAACTTAAATCCATTGTTAATTGGTTTATTACATTTCACTTCTGCTAAAAATTTCATTTCTCCACTAACTACCACATCAAACCCATTATCGCTAGGCTTAGTAGCTAATATTTGTTCTAATGAACTCTCGTAATATGGTGCTAGAATTGAAAATGTGTCATTCAACCATTTCATAAAATTAACGGTTGTTTTGTATGTGATAATATTATTTATATCTTGCAAAGTAGTTTTTAGTTCAAAAAAATCCTCTATACTAAAATTTGAGTAATAGTCTTTACTCTCATTTGTGATTTTTATACTAATAAAATCGTTAAACTTTTCTTGCAATTCTTGTTCTTTGTTATATAAATAGTTCATTTTTTTCTCCTTTAACTTTTTCATACTAAAATCTATCTTCGTTGTCACATACAGTTATACAGTTATACAAATTATACCTTTTTATTAAACTACCTTGATATAATAAAAAAACGATATAAACACAAAGTTTATATCGCTTGTTATCGAAAATTTAGTTCTTTATAAAAGATGCCGTTACTTACAGATTCCCTTTTGGTGTGCGTGTAGCAGGTAGCTCCAATTCTTCATTCATCATCATCAAAATATCGCTAATTACGCCCCTACCTGAGCCTTGTCATGTAGCACTTGAAATGACTCTGTGACAAGCTTCCTACCTCCTACTGACCAATTCTCTGGACGCATATAAGGACACTAACAGGCTATCATAGGTGGCTCAGTCGCTCTCGCAGTAACTCATTGACCTCTAGTTCAAGTCTAAGTAAAATGTGAATTTTATTCGTTTATTCATAAATTAAATAATGTATTCTTTTAACTAAATCACTTGCCATTTCTATGCCTTTTATAATGTACTCATCCAATACCAAAATTTGGTCTTTAGGTGTGAGTTCCAATAAAGTATTGGATTCAATAATTCCCATGACCTGAATGTGTTGAGTTGAGGAACTTTCTCTATTAACATAGCCATTACTATGTATAATTCGATTTCTTACTAATCTGAAACCATCCAAAAACTCTTCAATCTCCTCAGGAATAGTGCCTTCTACTAAATTTCTTTTAAGAAAATCTAAATATTTATCGAAATTATGTCCTACACTTTCTTGTATATTTCTTCTAGTTTTTAATTCTTGCGCCAACTCAAAGAAACTATATTCAAGATGTGAGAATAAATTCCCTAAAATGCCGTACTTAATGATTCTAGGAAGCGAATCACCATAAAGCGTTAAATCATCTTCATATCTTTCAAAATACCATGCCCTTTCTTCCTCATCCTCTATTTTCTCTATCTGTTGCACCATTTGATTATATTGTTCTTTATACATATTATTTGTATTATCAAAGAACTGAGAAAGGTCATTTATAGTATCTAACTTATTAAGTAATCCGAAATCTTCAAACCTAAAATATCCGCTCATCTTCACTTCTCCCTATCCCCTTTTGAACAAAAGATTCTATTACTGTCTATCTTTTAACACCTTCACGCTCTAGTAATCTGTAAATCGTTCCTGTGCCAACTTTGTAGGTTTTTCTTATGTCTACTATTGAAGTACCATTTTGATATGCTTTAAGAATTGCATTGCGTCTAACTTCTTCATCTCCACCTTCAACTAACTTAGTTTTACGACCTTTGAACTTTCCTTTTGCTTTAGCGATTGCAATTCCTTCCGCCTGTCTTTGCTTAATATCCTCACGCTCTTTTTGTGCAAAAGCCGATAGCAATGAAAGAATCACATCTGCTAAAGCCACCTGTACAATATCGTCAACCTTCTCTTTCGGTGTGTTTAAGATTGGCTCTTGGACAAACTCTAGGAACACACCACTCTTTATGAAGAACTCATATTCATCTTTAATATCATAATAGTTACGTGACAAACGTGTGATACTGTCAAAAATAATTGTATCGCCTTCTTGTACTGCTTCCTTTAGTAACTGATACTGTGGGCGGTCTGTATTCTTTCCACTCGCCTTATCAATGTGCATATGCTCCTTTAGAACACCCTTATCTTTCATTGTCTTAACTTGTCGTGCTTCATTTTGGTCTACTGACGAAACACGTATGTATGCATAAACTGTCATGTGCTTGTTCCTCCATTACCTAATCGTTACCACAACTGTAACATAATTACGGTAATAGTCAAACGGTAATTCAAGAACCTTGATATAGAGCCATTCCTAGACGGTCATTTTCATTACCGATAGAGTGTACTCAAACGGTATCGAACCCACTATCGTAGACACCTTAGTTCCTCTATGAAATAATGGTATCCACTCATACAATTTAGATGATGATACATTTACCCTTATGTTCCGCTACTATTTGAATAACTATTTAATTTGAGTGTTATATAGGATTTTTCCTATGAACTGTTGCTCTTTATCATAGAATAGAGTTCTAAGCCATTTAGACCTGCTCGTATCGATTGAAAGGTAACATCAATGAGTGAATCATCCTGATTAAGCAAAATTAATGTGATAGCTTGAGTTCCTTCGTAACCTTGAAATCCTTCTGTTGTATACTTGCAATTCCTGAGGTTTAAAATTCATTTATATTTCAATTATATGAAAATCCCCACATATCACTCCTAAAAGTGTTACAATAATTTCCAACATCTACCTTGCTGATAATTGCAAATTAGAAATCACTTAAACTATTTCTTGGAGGGTTAAAAATGGTTACTTTAAACGAAATGTTTGTAGGCTATAATGATGGAAAAACAGAAGCTAGAAGACGTCCAAATTTCGAACAATCTTACTTTGATTATAACGGAAATGTAGATACCATTTTAAGCGATGAATGTTACCTACTATTAGGTAAAAAGGGAACAGGTAAGTCTATCCTAGCAGAATATATTAAGAAAAAGTCAGAAGAGGATTCCAATTGGTTTTGTACTATTTCTTCTTACAAAGATTTCAACTTTCATGAATTAGTTCATCTGAAAAATAATGATATTAAACCAAACGAGTACAAAGCAATATGGGAATGGTTAATTTTAATCGAGCTAGCAAAACAATGTATAGAAGATACAAGTAATAAAACTATATATAAAGAAAACTTAGAAAAATTTATCACCAATAATTTCCTAGACTTAAAGATTACAATGAAAAAAGTCGTAGAAATCACTAAAAAAGCTAGCATTAAAGGAATGTTTTTAAGTTTAGTTAAAATTGGTGGTGAAATAGGTCAAGATAAAAAATATCAGTACGGTTCATATTTAGATTATCTAGAGGATTTAAAAGAAAATGTATTGAAATGTTTGAAAGAATCCGATAAGAAATTCACAATTATTTTCGATGAATTAGATGACAAATTTAGAAATGAAGATTTGTATAAATCAAACATTATTAGTTTAATCAAAATCGTAGATAAGTATAATTCTTATTTTTTCGAAAATGAAATAAACACTAAAATTATCCTATTATTAAGAACTGATATTTTTTATGTCTTAAATGACTCAGACTTAAATAAAATTGAAGAAGATAGTTCAGTAAAATTAGAATGGGGAAATAATATAAGTTCAGATTCTCCTTTATTTGACATGGTTCTAAACAAAATAAAATCAACAGTACCTGAATTTCAAAACTTAGATAGAACAGAGTTATTTAACCTTTTGTTTCCTGAAGAAATAAAATATAGAAAGGCAAATGAATTTATTTTAGGAAGAACTTATTTTAGACCAAGGGATTTAGTTACATACCTAAATAAAATCAGGAAAAAAGATGGTACTTTAACAAACTTCTCCGCAAATGAGTTTATTGCTACAGAAAAGTCATATTCGGAATATTTATATAAGGAAGTTAAAAATGAATTATATGGACATCTATCTGACATTAAGATTAACGAAGGATTTCTTTTATTGAAGCAATTCAAAAAGGCAGAGTTTAATTATCACGAAATAAAAGAATACTATGAGAATAGAACTCAATTATATAAAAATATTGACTTAGAAGAAATTTTAAAATTTTTCTTTGATTTTAGCGTATTAGGGAATAAACAGTACAATGATGCACAAAAAAAGTACTTTTACTCATGGGCTTACAGGGAAAATATTGAAGTAGATTTTGATAAAAAATTCACAATCCACCTTGGATTGAGAAAAGAATTAAATCTATAAGTTTTTTAGTAAACAAGACTTGTGTGTGTAGTAATCATACGCTCAAGTCTTTTTGTTATGCTTCCTCTATCGTTCCTGTAGCTCCACAGTAACGATTAGACAACCTTGTGTAAATGATTCGCCTTAGCCCCAATATCAATGCTCAAAGATGCTACGGTTGTTGTTGTAAGCTAAACTCAAAGTGGAATCGATTGAGCCTCGCTACCCGCTTGATTTCCGCTAACAACTTGTTCTTATCCTTACGTTTCTTGTATTTATTAATCTTGTTAGTATCACGCTGAATAGCTTTGAATGAACACATAAGCATTGTGAAACAAACAATCTGACACAAAAAGCACACCAACTTAATGATGTGCTAAAAACTCTATTCAAATTAATAATCATTGATTGCCCATCCATTAAAGGTATACCGTTCTAAACCCCCAAGTTTGAAGTGTTTCATCTTTGATTCTATTAGAAAAAGCATATTGCAACTTAAACTGCTCACTTTTTTCCCTTGCATATTCCTTTTTAGAATCATGAATAGCTTCAACAACTGATACAGTAGGTTCATATTTTAATATTAATACCTCTTCTACTTGATAGCCTAATTCTCTCAGCAAAGATAAAGTGTTGAAAATATAAAATCTTTTTTCAACATAATTGACCTGATAAGCAGGTTTATTTTCTCTCTCTAAGGTCAATTGTATTAATCTATCAGAAAAAGCCTTGAGGAATTGTTGCATATCCACCCACTGTTCTTCAGGAAGAAGTTCATTAACCTCAATTTTATAGCCTATGAATAAATTCTTTAATCCTTTTTCTTCTAGCATATTCTTTACTTCTGCTCTTGCTCTAATGACATTTTGCTTAAAGTGATTATAATAGTAATCATTTCGAGTTACGTTTTTAGAAGCTAAAATCTTATCTATTGCGAAATTTACATCATCAAATTCTTGTTGAGATGGCGAACTAATAGAATCATCTAAATGAATGAAAAAAGTAACTTCACTCCTCTTAATCTTGTTCTGCTTTTCCAAATACCTAAAGGAATTAGAAACAACATCTCTGTTTCTTCTAGTAATGGTTGATTTAAAAGTACTAACTACTTTTGCAACTTCATTTTTCCAATACAAATCAGTAAATGCATTTATATCAGCTATCTCATTTAGTTCATCTCTCGTAGTAAGTCCGAGTAACTCCGCCCAATGATTTAAAGAATGTGCTTTTCCATCATTTATTTCATTAACACACAAAGCGAAATGTATGTAGTCTTTTATTAACAAATCAGCTTCCGTCAATTTTTTGCCATTATTAATACGATTACTAGGGATTGGATTAGCTTTTTCATAAAGGTTTGTAATTTCATACATTACAGGTTGACCTTTTTTCTTTTTTAAACGATTCCATGATTCACAGATTGATTCAACTTTTTTGATAAAAGAATCGTATGCACCATTTTTCTTCAAGAAGCCTTTTTCTAAAAAGTGTGGATTATTTAATTCTGAACCACTGTATCCATATTCCATTGTTAATTCAATGAGTTCTTTTTCAGAGATTAATAACTTAGCTTTTTGCATTACTTTCTCTCCCCATAAAAATTTACCCCCGAATCAGAATATATATTAAAAACATAACCCTTTATAAATATATTTTGATTCGGGGGTATTTTGAAATTTGTCTTGGGGACGCTGTGATTTTATGTTGCTCATATAGTAGTATCTCCCGCTTCGCTCCCGATACTTACGATATGAGCAACATAAAACTCACTTTTCGTCCGTCCCCAAACCCCTCGACGACCGTTGTATATTTTATTCCTTCATTTCTTTTGGAACATAGCTCATATATTCATCAAGAAGATTTTGTTCAATAAATAAAGATTCCATTAACATTTTTTTATCTTCTTCCAATGATGCACAGTACATTTCATACTTTTCTTTAAGTATGTCTTTATGAGCTTCTTTCTTGTAAAGGCGAAGTTCTGCTTCAATTAACTCGAATATCTCTTCGTTGAAAAGCATTTTCAACTCCACAGGTAAAGAAATTTTTATACCGTAATACATAGCTGTTCTATAGATTTCTCTATATAATTCCAAAGGCTCTCCTATCAATTGCTTTGCAAGAGAATCTTCAAGATGAAATATCTCATATATTTCTTCAACACCAAAATAATTTATTAAAAGCTCCTCACAATAATCTGAATGTCTGTTAATTTCTTCAAGAGTAGTAAGCTCTTGAAATTTACTGATTTGTCGATGAATAAATGATGGTTCATTTCTTAATACATCGGGCTTTTCATTAGTAAATCCTATTGAAAGTTGATTTACACTATAACCTTTTTTACCCTTCATAAACTCAAAAATCATATATCCTTCTGACCTTAAATAAGAATCATACCCAATCGATTTAAAGAAATATAAAGTATCTATATCAATATTTAGAGAATACTCAAAGCCCTCACTTACTAGCGCCTGTCCTAGCTCTCCAAAACTGTTAAGTAGCTGTAATAACTCCTCCGAAGCTGATTCTAATAACAACTTGTATCGTTTTAAACTCTCTATATGTTCTTGCATATTCAAAGCATAAGATTTAATAAAATCTGTATGCGATTGACCTTCTGAAGTTTCATACGCAAATGTTAATAGGTCTTGTACCTCAGATAATTGAGCCTCTTTAAACGACAAATAAAGTCCATGATTTTCATTGAGAGTATAAGAATGTTTTAGTTTGATAATAGGTTTAAAGTGTTTGTACATCTTCATCGTCCTTTCTGTCAGTTTGAGAAAGGTGAAGCAAGATTAGTTAAACAAAGCGTCTAAACACTTGCCTTCACTATCAATGCAAAGGTTGAATAAATTCTTCATTAAACTTTCCATAACTTCTTCATCAGACATTTCCATCACACTAATTAAAGTGGATTTCATATGTTGATTTGCTGAGCCTTTATATTCCATACTTTCAGCTTGTAATTTTGCTTGTTTCAACAAAAAGCTTCTTTGTTGATTCATTAATACTTCAAGCTTTTCTGTACGCTCTAAGAAAACGTAAAACTCCTTCAAATCATTTATTACTTCTTCTGCTTGCGCTTGATACTGTGCTTGGTTCATTTGTAAAACTCCTCTTATTTATTATTTGAGCAATCAAACTATCTTAAATAGTTCATTTGCCTTTATTTTAAATTCCTCATCAGAAAACTTTGCAAGTAGAAAATCTGCTAACATGTCCTCTGAGAGTTCAATATATTCGTCTTCATCAACTTCCATAATCCTTAAAAAAGTCTCAGGAAGCTCCCTACTCTTAAATCTAACCAATTGCGCAATAGTTAAAGGAGATTCTTGTGCATATAACTTTGCAACTTCTTCGGTTTGTTCTTGAAGCAATTCATCATAAACATGTTCTAGTTCGCGCAAGAAATCCTCTAGCTCACCCGAATCATATTCAGCTCTTTTTAAATAAGTAGTTATAACATATGACTTAACTATTTCAAAAACATTCTCAGTATCTGTGATACCCTTACCATAATTGTCATAGAGAAAATCTATCGCTGTTCTAAGTATTAATGCATTGCTTACTTCTCTACCTTCGAATACACGCTCTTTAATTTTCTCCATTTTTTGTGTCGTTATTTCATCTGTTCTAAAGCTAATAGTTTTTGGAATACTATCCATAATCAAACCTCCTAGTATTAAAAAAAGTAATACTTATTGTATTAAACATTAATACAAAGTTCCCAGGAAGTCAATCTACAGATACTCCCTCAAATCCTTTGCTACTTCCTCAACATCTAAATCAAGATAAAAAGCTGTAGAACTAAGGTCACTATGTCCTAATGCTTTTGAGATTAACGCTACGCTTGCTCCATTGTCATGTAAGTTTTTTGCATACGCTCTCCTAATCGCATGAGCGTTGATATTCTCTAGTTCAAATCGCTTAGCATACTTGCTTAGTTGCTTTGAGATAGCATTATTAGATGATTTACTTGTATTCATTGGAGAACCATTTTGAGTGATAAACACATTACTATTATCTGTTTGGTAGTATATTCGAATCCCACCATTCAAACGGAGGAGCATTTTCAACATATCTGCAAGCTCCTTAGTAATTGGTAACTTTAAGAACTTATGATTCTTCAAAGTAGAGCCATCTAGGTTCAAACAAAGGTTTTCAAAGTCGATATGACGCTCTCTAAGCTCTCCTAGCGTACGAATACGAATACCTGTCTTATACATCAGCTTAACCGCGCAAGCGTCTCTAAATCCTATGAACGTTGTTTTATCAATCAATTGTAGCAAGCGGTCTATATCTGTTTCTTTTGCTCCCTTTTTAACCTCTTTATCAACCTTTATTTGAATGTTGCTCCAAAAGCGTTCTTTAAGCCAACCATTGTTATGAAACTTGCTAAGAACAGCTTTTGTTGATTTCAATCGAATTAATTTGGTACGTTGGCTCACATCTATTGAACCTAAATAGTTATAGATACTATCTATATTGATTTCTTCAACATACTTAATGTCACTAATCTCTACAAATTGTTTAAAGATATATTCGTAGCTGTCAATGGTGCGCGGTCTATTTCCTGCTACTCGCATTTGATTAAAAATTGTTTCAAGTGCTTCTGCTATTGGTTTTCCCTTATGTTCTTCCTGTTCACTTGTTTGAATCATTTCAACCGCTTCATCGGATACGGAAAAGATACCATGCTTCCGCTTTCTATTAGACAAATAAAAAACCTCCCAATCATTTTGATTAGAAGGTCTAAGAATAAGTTCAAATATGTCAATTTTCCACAGGGATAAGAAAAGGGAGATTGCCCAAGAGTTCAACTCCCGTTCAATATCCCTAGTCTGTTAAATCGTTGATATGACTGCATTTACAGCCACTTTATGTATGGAGACGGCGGGAGTCGAACCCGCGTCCAAAGACTCCAATACTTCAGCTTCTACGCGTGTAGTTTGCCTATTTACGATTCGCGTAACATTATGCCGACAAACAGGCGTCCTGTACGCTAACCTGGAAATCTCTTGCCGATGACTCAGGTGGCACCATCGACCGTATCCCACTAAAGTTGGGCCCCACGTTCTCTACATGGGCGATAGAGAGGCAGAGCGCTTACGAGCTTACGCTGCGAAAGCTAAGTTTTGTTGTTTGCCAGTTATTATATAACTGTCGTTGTTGACGGAGCCGAGCCCTCCGACGCGCGACTAAAGCTTGAACCATCCCTGTCGAATCCGTAACGTCCCCTTGATATATGAATCGAAGCGGTTAGGCCTCGTTCAAACAAAGAGCTAGAATTGCTTCTAGTACGGTGGGAGCTTAAAAGTACGCTTCCATGAAATCTGGCAATCAGTAATACATATTATAAAACAAAATCCGCGATAGTTCAAGTGTCCCGCTATAGTAGAAAAAATTGGCTTGTGTAGAAATGCTATCCGTCACTTTGAGCTTTCTATCCGTCACTTTCGCTACTCCATCCATCACATTTCAACTTCTATCCATCACTTCCGCGATTCTATCCGCCGCGCCCCACGCCACACCCGCACTCCAACCAAAAGCAAAAAGCCCACCAACCATGCAGTGAGCTTTCTCCCAATCTATTAAGATTGATTTTTGGATTTGAAGGTGCGTTCCATTTCGCGTTTGGCTTCTTTTTTGCGCATGTCGTTACGCTTATCATAGTCTTTTTTCCCTTTGCCGACGCCGATTAATAGCTTGGCATAGCCGTCTTTGATGTACATTTTTAAAGGAACAATTGTGTAGCCGTCACGTTTTACGGCACCGACCAGCTCGCCGATTTGCTTTTTATGAAGTAGCAATTTGCGGGCGCGCAATGGGTCGTGATTGAAACGGTTTCCTTGATCGAAGGGGCTGACATGCATGTTGCTAATCCATGCTTCGCCATTGGTAATTCGGACGTAGGAATCTTTTAGTTGGGCCTTGCCTGCACGGATGGATTTGATTTCTGTGCCGGTTAGGACCATGCCTGCTTCGATTGTGTCCTCAATAAAGTAATCATGTCCAGCTTTTTTGTTTTGTGCTAATACTTTTCCAGAACCTTTTGCCATATTATTCACCCTCTACTTAAAGGTTGAGCTTGAGCGAAAGCATCCTTTAAAGGACACCTTCGCTCATGCTTATTTACGTTTTGATTTTTTCTTTTTGTTTTTCTTAGCAATGCCTTCATAGAATTTTTGCTTTTGTTTCACGCCTTTTTTAGGGCCTGGGCTTGAGTCATCTTTGCGGCGTCCACGTGGATCACGGTCGTTTTCACGGCGTTCTCCGCGTTGGCTACTACGACTTCCGCTTCCCTCCTCTTGGCGACCGCCTCTATGGTTGCCACCACGTCCGCCTCTTTCCTCGTCACTGCGCGTACTTCTGCGACTACGTCCATCTTTGTTGTCGTTATAATTTTTACGTGCGTGGATGACAGTAGGCGCTGCTTTGCGTGTTCGTCCATATGAAGTTACCATTCCAACGATTTCAAAGTCAATGGATGACTCCTCAATAATAACATTGGCAACACGAACTGTTACTTCATCACCAATACGGAATTGGCGATTTGTTCGTTCACCGATCATAATCATTTGACGATCATCAAAGCGGTAATAATCATCTGTCATATTGCTAATATGGACAAGTCCTTCGATTGTGTTTGGTAGCTCCACGAAAATACCGAAGTTTGTAATGGATGAAACGATCCCTTCGAATTCTTCGCCAATCTTATCAGACATGTATTGTGCCTTTTTCAGGGCATCTGTATCACGTTCTGCATCAACAGCACGGCGTTCACGCTCTGATGTGTGGTCAGCAATTTCATCCATTGCCATCCCCCACTGTGCGACTGTTTCTCTAGAGGTATCCTTATTAATTAAATACGTACGAATTAAGCGATGTACGATTAAGTCTGGGTAACGACGAATTGGTGATGTAAAGTGTGTATAAAAATCAGTTGATAAACCAAAGTGACCCAGGCTTTCCGGGTAGTATTTTGCCTGTTGCATGGAGCGTAATAGCATCGTTGAAATGACAGGCTCCTCTGGCATACCTTCAATTGCCTTCAATACATCCTGTAATGCCTTAGGATGCACCGTATTACCTGTACCTTTAATTAAAATACCGAAGTTCGTGACAAATTCAAAGAAGCGTTGAAGCTTTTCAGGCTTTGGATCTTCGTGAATACGATATAAGAACGGTACATTCATCCAGTGGAAGTGCTCTGCCACTGTTTCGTTGGCAGCTAGCATGAAATCTTCAATTAATTTCTCGGCTATAGTACGTTCACGTATTTCAATATCAACTGGCCAACCTTCTTCATTGACAATGACTTTGGATTCTTTAAAGTCAAAGTCAATCGCCCCTCGCGATTCACGTTTACGACGTAAAATGCCAGATAGCTCAGCCATATTTTTAAACATAGGAACAAGTGGCTCATAGCGTTTCATTAACGCTTCATCTTGCTCCTCTAAAATTTTATAGACATCTTTATACGTCATACGTTCTGTTGTTTTAATGACACTTTGGAAAATTTCATGTGAAATAACATTCCCATTAGCATCAATGATCATTTCACAGGATAGTGTTAAACGGTCAACCTGTGGATTTAATGAACAAATGCCATTTGATAGACGATGTGGGATCATTGGGATGACACGGTCTGTTAAATAAACACTTGTCGCACGGTCATAAGCTTCAATGTCAATGACAGAGCCTTGCGTTACATAGTAACTAACGTCTGCAATATGTACGCCAAGCTTATAAGTACCATCCATATTTTTTGTTACGGTTACTGCGTCATCCAAGTCCTTTGCGTCAGCCCCATCAATCGTCACAATCGTTTCATGACGTAAATCACGACGCCCTACTAAATCAGCCTCTGTAATTTCATCTGGCACACGTTGTGCAGCAGCGATGACTTCATCTGGGAATTCAGGTGGAATGTCATGCTTATATAAAATTGATAAAATGTCCACACCAGGATCATTTTTATGCCCTAATATTTTTGTAATGTAGCCTGTAGCAGATTTTAAATCCTCAGGCCATGTTGCCACCTCGACAACAACCTTGTGTCCATCAACAGCGCCTAATGTGTCCCCTTTTGCAATAAAGATATCCATTGGAAGCTTTTTATCGTCTAAGACAACAAAGCCAAAGCCACGGTTAGCCTGGAATGTGCCGACAAAGCTTGTTTGACCACGTTCAACAACCTTTGTTACAGTCCCCTCACGGCGATCACCGAATGATTCTTTTAAGACACGAATTAGAACGATATCTCCATTTATGGCTCCATTAATTTCATGTGGTGGAATGAACACATCATCCATGCCCTCAACATCAGGTGATACAAAGCCGAAGCCCTTCGCATGACCAATAAATTTACCTCTTAGTAAATTCATACGCTCTGGTAGGCCATAACGATTGGAGCGAGAACGAACTACTAAGCCTTGTCCTTCCATACGTACTAATGTTTTGACAAGCTCTTTGAATTCTTCCGCATCCTCAAAGCCGAATTCATCTTCGATTTCACCGACAGTTAATGGTTTATAATCATCTTGACCGAAAAAATCGAGTAAACGACTTTGTAGTGTATCTTTTTGGTCTTTCATACATATTCCCTCCTTCATGAGAAAATCCTATTTATAATTTTATTGTGCCCAATTTAAGCTTTCTAAAAAGCGATAAATGTCTTCATGTAATTGATCTTTTTCCTGATCTAACGTAATAACATGTTTTGAGTTTTCATACCACTTGATATGCTTATCAAGTGACTCAGTTTGATTATATATAATGTTGGCAGATTCTGTCTCTATAACCTCATCATTTGTAGCTTGAACGACAAAAATAGGGGCATAAATCATGTCAATTTCTTGACGAGTACGTGCAATAAATTCACGTAACTCTTGTAGAGACGGCATACCTTTTTCAGCAATGCGTGCTACTTCTGCTGCAATTTGCTCTTCTTGTTTACCCTGGAACTTTTTATAGTCTTTAGCATATTTCAAGACACCCTCAAACATGACGTCTGTGGTACGCATGGTCATAGGTGCACACATTGTGACAATTCCTTTAACAGGATTATTTAATGCAACGTTTAATGCCATCACACCACCTAATGAAAGGCCAGCAACAGCAATTTCCTGATAGCCAGCATCCTGTAACTGTTTATAGGCGGCTACGACATCTTGCCACCAGTCTGCTGGACCTGTTGTGATTAGTTCTTCTGGTTCCACACCGTGACCTTTATAGTGAGGTGCTAATGTAGTATACCCTTTTTTCTCTAAAAATCTACCAAGCATTCGCACGTCTGCAGAGCTGCCTGTAAAGCCATGTAGTAATAAAACGGCCCGTGGTCCTGCTTGAAAGAAAAATGGCTGTGATAATGATTTGTTCATTGTAAGCACTCCTTCATCCTAAAACACTCATACATACTATACCCATTATAGCTCTCTCGATTATGCCTAGAGCATAACATTTGGGAATAATATTACATGTCACCTTTTACTCCGTAGAGAGGTTTTACCATTTAGTTATGATAAAAGAAAACGCCCAACCAATTTGGTTAGGCGAAATATCTTCAACTATTAGATTTTTGTAATAGCGATTGCTAAAATAAAGAATAGTATAGCTAACACAATTGTTGCACGGTGAAGGATTAAATCCATACCACGTGCTTTTTGCTTTCCAAATAGTTGCTCAGCTCCACCCGAGATGGCACCTGATAAGCCTGCACTTTTACTAGATTGAAGTAATACCACGACGATTAACGCTAATGATACGATAACTAATGAAACTAATACTACTGTATGCATTCACTGCACCTCCCGAACTTTGAAACATCACAACAGACTATATTATAACAAAAAAAGGTTGCCATGACAAACTTAGCTTTCTGTTTAGTAAGAATTTTTCCGCCTCATACACTTCTACTTATCGACTTATACTACTATTTGTGGATATCACCCACTATACATTTAGATTATAATGGAAAAAATGATATTTCCTCGGAGGATTTAAGGTTTGAACAAAAAAATAACACTGCTTTTATTATGCTGCATGATTCCTTTTCTTACAGCATGCTCAAAGGCAATCGACATACTACTTCAAGAAGAAGAGGATGTCACAACAACGACTTTAACAGAAGAAACGAATACAGATGTAAAAAAACCAGAAAACAAAGCATTATCTGCTTCTTTTTCACCGACCGATTTATTTTCCACTACTTTATTTAAGGATGATCCTGCTTTACTACAATTTGCGAGAAAAGTGGAGAAACAGGTGGCCCAATTTGAACAGCACTTTGAGATTCCTTATACAGGTAAGCTTGATTTCGAGGATTTTGAAGTGCAGTTGAATGATTTAAATAACTTGATTACCTTTGTTGACCCTTATACAGCTGGTTATTTTTTAAATTATGAATGGACAGCTTGGGAAACTGATAACGGCTATTCAGTAGAATTATCCATTCATTATTTAACAGATGCCAAGAAGGAGCAAAAGGTAGATCAATATGTGGATGCTTTTGCGGATCAACATATGACAAAAAACATGACCGATTTTGATCGTGCAAAAGTTATTAACGATTATGTAGTACAGTTAGCTACCTATACAGAACAAGGCTCTACTGAGGGGCAAACTGTTTTTGAATTAATAAATGAAGAAACTGCAGTGTGCCAGGCTTATGCCTTACTTACCTACCGACTATTAATAGCCTCTGATCTTGATGCGAAGTATGTCTACGGCTATAGTGAAGATCAATTACATGCGTGGAATTTAGTGAATGTTGATGGCGATTGGTATCATCTTGATACAACTTGGAATGATGTTGATCCTACCGAACCTTATACGATTTCCTACGAATATTTTTTGGTCAATGATGAAAAACTAAGTCAAGATCATTTATGGATCAGTGAAAACTATTTTGCTGCTACTAGTAATGATTATGATTTTATGCATGACATGTGGTATGCCAACACCGTAGATCATGTGATTTATTATAATAGCATGAACGATAGTACAGTTTATTCATACGATTTAACCACAAATGAAAACAAGCAAATTGCAGCTACTGCCTGCTATTATTTAGTGACATATAATGAAGCAATTTATTGTAGTGACTATGATAATGCTGGCTATTTAACGAAAGTAAAAGTTGAGGACGGTTCTAAGGAAGTATTATTCGAAGACGAGGTGCTAAACTTGCACATCCAAGATGGCAGTTTATATTTCGAAACATTAGACGGTTCCATGCATCAACAAAATTTATAATGCCTAGTTGAATCTGTGCGGCTTCCTCACAGATTCCTCCCCCTCTCTTTTTGTTGGCCAACCACACCGTCACCCTTCCAATTTACAGTATTACCATATTTTATTAACAAGTTTTTAACAGTAGCTTTACACACTTCCTTTACACTTACAATTGACTATTCATCTAAAGGAGGAAAATCATGAAATACGCCAAAAAATGGGCTTCATTATTTTTAGCAAGTGCAGTGACTTTATCCGCAGTTAGTATCCCACAGCAAGAGGTACAAGCAGCTGAAGTGAAGAAACCGACAAATGTCATTATGCTGGTGATGGATGGAAGTAGTAATAACGCTGTAACACTCTCTCGTTGGTATAAAGGTGAGAGCTTAGCAATGGATAGCATTTTATCGGGTGCGATGCGCACATACTCTGCTGAATCAGCTATAACAGATTCTGCGCCTGCCGCTACTGCGTTAGCAACGGGGCATAAATCGAATGATAAATATATAGGTGTGCTACCATCCGAGATTAATTCACCTGGTTTAGTGCAAATAGCTAAAGAGGATGCCTTTAGACCTGTAGCCAATGTATTAGAAGGTGCTAAACAGCAGGGTAAGGCTACTGGATTGATTTCAACCTCTGAAATTCAACATGCTACGCCAGCCGGTTTCTCTGCGCATGTTAACAATAGAAGTCAATATGGGGATATTGCCGAACAGCAGGTTTACCAAAATATCGACGTTGTCTTAGGTGGCGGTTTAGAATCGTTAGCACCTGGTACTTCTAAAAATGCCCGCAAGGACGGCGAGGATTTAAACAAGGTTTTAAAAGATAAAGAATATGATTTAGTTCAAACTCGTGATGAGTTATTAAATAGTCAGTCATCAAAAATTTGGGGAAGCTTTGCACCAAGTGCCTTGGCCTATGATTTAGATCGTGCTAAAACAAGAAAATCTGAGCCTACACTTGCTGAAATGACCAATAAAGCGATCAATACGCTGAAAAAGGATGAGGACGGCTTCTTCCTTTTTGTTGAAGGTAGTAAGGTAGACTGGGCGGCACATGCCAATGACACAATCGGTATTATTAGCGATATTTTATCGTTTGATGATGCGGTAAAAGAAGCAGTTAATTTTGCGAAGGAAGATGGTAATACATTAGTCATTGCTGTAACTGACCATGGAAATAGCGGAATTACAATGGGGAACGCAAATACAACTAGTACCTATTCGAGCATTCCTGTTTCAGCTTATATTGATCCATTGAAAAAAGCTTCAATGACCGTTGAAGGGGTATTAAGTCAACTAAAAGAAGACCGTTCCAATTTAATAGAGGTGGCCGCTCTTTATGGATTAGATCCATTGACTGAGGACGAGCTGTCTACATTAAAATCTGCGAAAGATATAGGCAGTGAAATGGTAAAAATGCTAGCAAATCGTGCGAACATTGGTTACACAACAGGTGGTCATACTGGGGAAGATGTATTTCTTTATTCATTTGGTCCTTCTAAATTAACTGGATTAGTTGAAAATACTGATTTAGCTCATACAATGGCGCAATTTATGGGCTTCGACCTTAAAACACTGACAGATGATTTATATGTACCTGCAACAAAAGCATTTACAGAGAAAGGCTTTACAACAAAAATAGATCTATCAGATAAAGAAAACCCAACTTTCATTGCACAAAAAGCGGATGTGACAGTGAAAATTCCAGTCAATAAAAACACAATGATCTACGAACAAACTTCAACGAATACGTCAAAAACTCATACCTTTGATACCATTAATGTCTACAATGGCTCTGAATTTTATGTTTCTAAAAAAGTTATAAATACAGTGAAATAAAAATAATGGCGCGAACATAAGCTGAGATTATTCCCTTATGTTCGCGCTCTTTTTACATAAAATAGCCATCCAATGGTTTGAAACTTAAGCACTTTCCCTCGGAACCTTAAATTTACCTTAAATTAATCTTATGATTTAATGAATTCAACTAAATCCAGCAACATTTTTCTCCACATTCCGTCAAAACAGTGTTAAAAACATAAGGTAAGGATTTTTAACTAGTAAATTAGTATTTTTTGAAAGTTTAATCCTATACTTTTTTTCATTGGAGGTGGACAAATGCAATCCATCAAAAATAATGAGTATCTACGCTTTATTGGCTTCACGTTATTTTATTTGATCGTTTTGGTACTGTTGTTTCTTATACATGGCTTCCATGATATGAACGCTGGACCATTTATATATACGGAATTTTAAATAAAGGAGATTTAATGATGTTAAGTATTTTAGCAGCTATTGAACGTGTGGCCATCCAACAGCCACAAAAAACTGCTTATCAAACCTACAATGCTTCCTTAACATATGGTGAGCTTTGGCACTTTTCGGATTGTATAGCCGATTATATCATGACGCATCATTTACGGAGACAGCAACCCATTGTCGTTTATGGACATATGTCCCCTTTACAGATTGCTGCCTTTTTAGGTGCAGTAAAGGCTGGCCATCCATACGTACCCGTTGACTCGTCAACACCCTCTGAAAGATTACAGTTAATTTTAGAGGCTTCGAAAGCTGGTTTATTATTCACCACAGAACCATTACAGATGCTAACGAGCATTCCTGTTATAGCAGTGAGTGATGTTTTAGAGTCATCCTCCCTTCAAGCCAGTCCTGCGTCAACAAGATGGGTGCAGAACGAGGAAATCCATTATATCATTTACACTTCTGGTTCAACTGGGCAACCAAAGGGCGTCCAAATAACTGCCAACAATCTAGCACATTTCGTCACTTGGATGCAGGAACACTTTCCATTACAGGAAGAAGGTGTGTTTTTAAATCAAGCACCTTATTCCTTTGACTTATCTGTAATGGATCTCTACCCAGCTCTCGTAGGAGGACATACGCTTTACGCAATCACACAACAAGAAATCGCCAACCCGAAAGCGTTATTTGATTCTTTAGCTATGTCCAATACTCGCGTTTGGACGTCTACCCCTTCCTTTGCCAAGATGTGTTTAATGAACAAGGAATGGGCGCAAAAACTCATGCCTGCATTAGATACTTTTTTATTCTGCGGTGAGGTTTTACCAATAGCTGTCATAAAAGAGCTCATGCAACGTTTTCCACAGGCCACTATTTATAATTTATACGGACCTACGGAAACGACTGTCGCTGTATCCTATATTAAGGTAACTAAACCGTTGATAGAACGATTTGAGCAATTACCGATTGCTCCTATTTCTGAGCCAAACATTTCTTTACTAGAAGATGGCGAAATTGTTATCTCGGGTCCAACTGTCAGTGCAGGTTATTTAGGGGCACCCGAATTAACAGCGAAGGCATTTCCGACCGTAGCCGGTAATCGCATCTATCAAACTGGAGATATGGGCTATGAGCAGGATGGTTATTTGTTCTTTTTAGGTCGCAAAGATTTCCAAGTTAAACTCCATGGGTACCGTTTAGAAATTGAGGAAATTGAGAAACAAGTTAGTAACCTTCCACCAGTTTCTAGTTGTGTAGTTGTACCAGTCTATAAGGATAAGGAAATAGTTTCTCTAAGTGCTCATATTGTTTTGCGCGAGCCATTAACGGATTCTGCTTTCAAAATGACTAAGCAGTTGAAAGCCCTGTTATCAGAGTATTTACCAGCCTATATGATACCCAAAACATTTAAATATATGGACGCTTTACCGTTAAATCCAAATGGTAAGGTTGATCGTAAAGGATTGGCGGTTATGGAAACAGTATGACGCCTTATGGAAATATTGCATTCTTTCTCATTATAGGACTATTATTGCTACCTACTATCCTATTAGGTTTACGTAGCAAATCTGCGAAACACTATAATCTATTTGTTTCGTTGATTGTCTTAGCCCTTATCTTTGGACACTCATTGAATGGGTCGATCTCGTTAATTTTATTTACAGTCTTTCAAATCGTCCTTATAATGGCTTACCAACGCTATCGATTACAGCAAAATAGTGGTACTGTTTTTGTCATAGCCGTGCTTTTGTCGATATTACCACTTGTACTAGTAAAGGTTTTGCCTATCCTTGGTTTGCATCATTTATTTGGCTTCCTAGGTGTGTCCTACATTACGTTTAAAGCTGTACAAATGATTTTAGAAACACGCGATGGTTTAATGAAGGAAAAGATCGCTATCGTAGAATTAGCGTATTTTTTACTGTTCTTTCCTACAGTATCATCAGGTCCTATCGATCGTTGGCGTCGTTTCACGAAAGATTTCCATTCAATTCCATCTTCAGAAAACTATAAAAAGCTGTTATTAAGTGGCATTAACTATATCTTTGTTGGCTTTTTATATAAATTTATTTTGGCTTATTTAATTTACAACTACACACTAATTTATTTGCCAAACAATACGTACAACTATTTGACACCTTTCCAAGGACAACTAGCGTATATGTACATGTATAGCTTTTACTTATTCTTTGATTTTGCAGGCTATAGTGCATTTGCTGTCGGTGTGAGCCGGATAATGGGGATTCAGACACCCATTAACTTTAACCGTCCATTCGTCAGTCGCAATATTAAAGATTTTTGGAACCGTTGGCATATGAGTCTCTCTTTCTGGTTTAGAGATTATGTCTATATGCGCTTTGTGCTTTGGATGACGAAGAAAAAATGGCTGAAAAATAAATTCACCATTTCCTATATAGGTTTCTTTTTACTGTTCTTTTTAATGGGTATTTGGCACGGTCTAGAATGGCACTTTGTAGTTTACGGCCTCTATCATGCCTTATTAATTATTAGTTTTGATAAATTCGAACGCTGGAACAAAAAGCATAAGCTTTGGCCCAAAAATAAATGGACGCATGCCATAGGCGTAATCATTACTTTTAATGCCGTTTGTTTTGGCTTCTATATTTTTTCTGGAAAATTATTTTAACCAAGGGCTTTCTACAGATAAAGCCTGTTCAATAAAGGAGAATTTTTAATGGATAAACAACAAGTTTTAGAAATGTTAGTCGAGTTATGTGAAGATGAAATTATTGTAGAAAACCCGGATATCGATTTATTCGAGGAAGGTCTTCTTGATTCTTTCGGTACGATTAATTTATTAGTAGAAATTGAGAATCGTTTTGATATTTCTGTACCTATTACTGATTTTAATCGGGAAGAATGGAACACGCCAAATCGTATTGCAGGGAAATTAGCTGAAAGACAATGATGAAAAAGGGCTTTCTTTCACTATTTATTGCCTTTGCTCTATTTACTGGCTTTGTCTTCTTTCCAAATGCTTGGATCAAGGCCTGGATATCAGAAGATGATGTGGAGCAAGCCAAAACAAACATGTCCCCGCTCGTCTTTCAAGGAACCTACTTACAGGAGCGGATGTTACAGGAACCTACCTCCATGCCTTTATACGGTTCCTCTGAATTAAACCGATTTGACCCGTTTCACCCCTTTAATTATGCGCGGGCAACAGATGCTCCGTATTCGACATTTATGATTGGGCGTGGGGGTATGCAATCCCTTACTCATTTCTTAAATTTTGCTGCACAAGAGGGAAATTTAAAGGACAAAAAAATGGTCTTTATTATCTCACCTCAATGGTTTACGGAAAAAGGCATGGGTGAATTTCATTTTTCACCGAATTACTCTATGTTACATGCCTATGACTTAGCTTTTAATCATGAGATGGATGCTAATCTTCGTAAACGTGCTATGGAGCGTCTGTTAGAATTTGATACTGTTGAGCGAGATCGTCTCTTAAAAACGATGTATCAATATCAAATGTCTAATGGCAAAGAAAATCCAATTACTGGACGTATGGCTATGGTAGTGGGCCGCTTTCATAAGGAATTGCTAGAGAAAAAGGATCTCTATTATTCACTATTCCCACGTAAGGGACATCCATTAAAAAATAATGATAAGCTCGTTGCTAACCAAACCTTTGAACAGCAAGTAAAGCATGCTGAAGCCTACGGGAAGAAACGCGTCTCCAATGATTATATGATTGAAAATCGTGCCTATCAGCGACTTGTTAATGCTAATTTTTCAAAGTTTAAAGGCATGAGAAAGCATGAAGATTATTCGGAATCTCCTGAGTATAAGGATTTTCGGTTAGTCATGGATGTTTTAAAGGATGCAGGTGCTAAGCCATTATTCGTCTCTATTCCAGTTAACGGTTATTGGTATGATTATAATGGCTATCCTAAGGAACGTCGTCAACAGTACTATGATAAGATGGCGCAAATACTAAAGGGTGCTAAAGTCGACTATGTTGATTTTACAGACCATGAGTACGACCCTTATTTTATAATGGATACCATTCATATCGGCTGGAAGGGCTGGGTCTATCTGGACCAGAATTTAGATAAATATTGGGCACAGCAATAATCCATTTATTAGCTGATGGAGGGTCAGTCTGAAGTGTTAACCCACTACAGACTGACTTTTTTTATGTTCATTTGCCTTCATCGTAATTTAATGAGAAAAGTCTAAGTTCTTCCGAATCATTGGAAAATTGGATTACCCTTTCAAACTGCAAGCCTATTCTTTCGAGTAACTTAGCTGACGCTTGATTATCTTGGGTTGTAATGGCCACAATTCGATTAAATCCTAGTATATCTAAACCATATGCTAATACTGCTGACGCTGCTTCATAGGCGTATCCTTTTCCCCAATAATCAGGGAGAAAAGCGAAACCAATATCTACATCTTCTAAAGTTTCCCTTTTTACGAAACCGCAAATTCCAATCGGGGTTTGATCTTCTTTTTTTTCAACTAAATATAGGCAGAATCCGAATTGCTCATACATGCGTATTGCACCATTTTCTATATAACTAGACGCCTCCTCTACGGTCTTCACACCGCGGTCACCAATGAATTGTATCCACGAAGGATCATTCACTAGTTCAAGGATAAAGTTCGCATCATCTATTGTTTGTAACCGTAGAGTGAGTCGTTCTGTTTCAAGAATTTCCATTGTCATCCTGCTCTCCTTTCGTCGGTATCGCTAGAAGCTTAAAGCCAAATTTACTACTCTCCCATTCAGACGCTAAAATGGAATATTGATATTCATCAACCCATTGTCCTTTTGACATGTAGTTTTGTAATAAATGGCCTTCGCGTCTCATCCCTACACGTTCAAGTACGGCAATAGATTTGTTATTTCTCACATCCGTAAAAGCAATTACTTTATGTTTCCCTAATGAATGGAGTAAATAATCCATTAACGCACAAACCGCTTCCCTCGCATATCCTTTCCCTTGATGTTTCGGAGAAAGGGTAAATCCAATTTCTACAATACGCGGTTCACTTAAAGGCGTGTGAAGTGCGCAATCTCCAATAAGCTCATTGTTTCTTTCAAAGCAATGGCGAACTGGAACCATGTCCCTGGCTGATTAGGAACATGGTTTATTTGGTTATGAACGAACGTTTTTGCTTCGTGATATTGATAATTCTCCCACGATTGATATTTAGCAATTTCAGGATCAGCCCGATATACATAAAAGCTCTCTATATCATCCGCCTGAAATTTTCTTAATAGAAGACGATCTGTTCCAGCAAAAACCTCAATATTTTTCTCCATAGTATTTTCCCTTTCGATACTTTCTTAATTACATATTATTATAATCATTTAAACCAAGGGATGCTTTATTCATGACAACATTTATCACAATTATTACACCAATAAAAAATCGCCCCAAAAGTATATTTAACTTTTGGGACGATTTTTGTAGCTACTAATCAGTCGCTTATTTTAAGTTATAGAATGATTTTAAACCAGGATACTCAGCTGTTGAAGTGATGTAATTCTTTATCCGTTAGCCGTTTTACTTCGTCCGTCATATATAAAACCTCCGCCGATATTTTTTTGTATCTTAGTAATTGGATGGTTTTATGTAATTAACATTATGATAACAGACTGGTAAATGGCTGACAAATAGAAAAATAGCGCTCATCTCTGAGCGCCACCGAATGTTTCATTTTGATTGTCAGGTTTATTTCCGCTGAAATATTCTTTTATATAATATCCTTCTTCCTCTGGAGTCGACAAACGACTTGCTCTTCCTGGAGCATCTTCATTTCCGTTTTGTTGCATTATCCAAATTGCGTTATGATCTTCTACAGCGTTTGAAAAATCACCTTTCGACCATCTTTCCAATATTGGAATGTAAATGTCGTTATGTTCATAATCGTTCATTTTACATACAGCCAACAATCGTTCAACTTTTTCTTGTGTTATTTGCTCATGACCCCATTGGGCACCAGATTGAACCTTTTGGTGAGACATGCTGTGAATGGCTTCGCTCACTTTGCTTTCTATTAAGTTGTCAGGATAAAGTATCTCTTCTTTCGTTTTACTTTCAATAATTTCTCCGTCACTTTCAACAACAATTGTTTTTCCTATTGCTTCTTCAAGAACAGGTTTCTCCACTTGTTCGGTGAATTTGAAGTAACAAAAAATTCCACCAAAAATGCCCATTATTACAATGATGACGATAGTCGCCTTTGTTTTTCTCTGCATATTATCAAGCCTCACTTATAATTTGTATTCATTATGTAATTTGGTTTATTTTATGTAATTTGTTTAATAATAACAGAATATAGAAACTGGGTTCAATGAATATATATTTAACCGCCTCAACTTTGAGTTGGTTAACGAGCGCAATTTTGCGTTGGTTAAAATCAACCTAATCATTTCAGATTTGGTTAAAATCTTGTCTCGTATTAGTATTATCTTTCAAGATTATGACCTGTCATATACATTGTATATAGCAGGTATACGAACATTGTTCGTAGTAGGTGTGTAACTTTTGATTACATACCTCAATGCGTAAACATTGCTTACGCAAAGTATCTAGCGTTTTGCTAGGTACATAACGTTTTTTACATGAACTGTAGAAAAACGTCTTCAATTTCATTCACCTCATGAAACTCGTCTAAATATTGAATGAAATGAGTTGTATTGTATTCTGTTGTTCTGATTGAATAATTTTAATCTGTAATTCGAATGTAAACTCTTTTAACAAATCTTTGATAAGCAAAAAAAAACCTCTGATTTATAAGTGTTTATCACACTTATAAATCAGAGGTTGTAACAATGCAGTTGTATTGCTAAATTCACCTAAATGTACAAAGTTCAAATTGCATAAAAAGGTCGTGTATTACTAAGTTCATAGCATTTTCGCTTTGAACAAATGTTTATTTTAAGTTATAGAATGATTTTAAACCAAGATACACAGATGTTGAACCAAGTTGATCTTCGATGCGAAGAAGTTGGTTGTATTTTGCCACACGGTCTGTACGTGATGGAGCACCAGTTTTAATTTGACCTGCATTTGCGGCTACTGCGATATCAGCAATCGTTGCATCTTCTGATTCACCAGAACGGTGAGAGATAACCGCTGTGTAACCTGCACGTTTCGCCATTTCGATCGCTTCAAACGTTTCTGTTAATGTACCGATTTGGTTCACTTTGATAAGGATTGAATTTCCTACACCTTGCTCAATACCTGCAGCTAATTTTTTGGTATTTGTAACAAATAGGTCATCACCTACTAATTGTACGCGACCACCAATACGATCTGTTAATAGTTTGTGTCCAGCCCAGTCATTTTCATCTAAGCCGTCTTCAATTGAAATGATTGGGTATTTATTTGTTAACTCTTCGTACCAATCAACCATCTCTTCAGAAGTTTTCACAACACCTTCACCATCTAAGTGATATTTACCATCTTCTTTGTTGAATAGTTCTGATGATGCTACGTCCATTGCCAGTCTAACTTCTTCACCTGGTTTATAGCCCGCTTTTTCAATTGCTTCTAAAATGACAGTGATTGCTTCTTCGTTAGAGCCAAGGTTTGGTGCGAAACCACCTTCGTCACCTACTGCAGTGTTATAGCCTTTAGCTTTAAGGACTGCCTTTAAGTTGTGGAAAATTTCAGCACCAATACGTAGTGCATGGCGGAAAGATTCTGCACCAACAGGCATCACCATAAATTCTTGAATGTCTACATTGTTATCTGCGTGTGCTCCACCATTTAAAATGTTCATCATTGGTACTGGTAATTGTTTAGAATTAAACCCACCAAGATATTGATAAAGAGGTACATCTAAATAATCTGCCGCAGCATGTGCAACTGCCATGGATACACCTAGAATTGCATTGGCACCTAACTTGCCTTTATTTTCTGTGCCATCAAGCTCAATTAAAGCTTTGTCAATGACAACTTGGTCAAGAACTGAATAATTACCTTCTAATTCTTGGGCAATAATTGTGTTGACATTTTCAACTGCTTTTAATACACCTTTGCCTAGGTAACGAGAATTGTCACCATCGCGTAATTCTACAGCTTCGTATTCACCTGTTGATGCACCTGATGGTACGATTGAGCGTCCGAAAGCGCCTGATTCTGTAAATACTTCAACCTCTACTGTTGGGTTCCCACGTGAATCTAAAACTTCGCGCGCATAAACTTGTGTAATAAATGGCATAATTAATTCTCCTCTTTTTCAATTAATGATTGACCTGTCATTTCAGTAGGCTGTGACACCTCTAATAATTCTAACATGGTTGGCGCCAAATCGGCTAAAATGCCACCATTTCGTAAAACAACATTTGGTTTTGTCACAATTACTGGAACAGGATTTGTTGTATGAGCTGTCATTGGCTCCCCTGCTAACGTTACTACTTCATCAGAGTTCCCATGGTCAGCTGTAATAATAGCTGCGCCACCTTTTGCTAGGAGCGCATCTACTACTTTCCCTAAGCATTCATCTACTACTTCAATGGCTTTAATTGTTGGTTCAAGCATTCCACTATGACCAACCATATCAGGGTTTGCAAAGTTAAGAATAATGCCATCAAATTTTTCAGCCGCAATTTCTGCAAGTAAGGCTTCTGTCACCTCATAGGCAGACATTTCAGGTTTTAAATCGTAAGTGGCAACCTTTGGAGATGCAATTAAAATACGTTCCTCACCTAGGAATTTTTCCTCACGCCCACCGCTCATAAAGAATGTAACGTGTGGATATTTTTCTGTTTCGGCAATGCGTAACTGTGTTTTACCGTTCGTCGCTAACACTTCACCGATTGTATTTTTCAAGTTGTCATTTTCATAAGCAACCTGTGCATTGACCTCATCACTATAATGAGTGAAAGAAACAAATTTTAAATTTTTTGGATGTTTTGTAGATACAGCAAACCCATCAAATCCTTCATTCGTGAACGCTTTTGATAGCTGTATAGCACGGTCAGGACGGAAATTAAAGAAAATGACTGCATCGTTATCGCCAATTGTTGCAACTGGCTCACCATGCTCTTGTATGCTGAATGGAATGACAAATTCATCTGTTACTTCACGTTCATAGGATGCTGCTACACCACTTTTTGCACTTTCAGCTGTTTGACCGACACCATCTACAAGTACGTTATAAGTAAGAGCGACACGATCCCATCGCTTATCACGATCCATTGCATAGTAACGTCCATGAATAGAAGCAAATTGACCTACTCCAATTTCGGCCATTTGTTGTTCTGTTTCTTCAATATAGTCTAATGCTGTTGTTGGTCCAACATCTCGACCATCTAAGAAGCCATGAACGAAAACGTCCGCTAAACCTTGTTGCTTTGCAAGCTTTAATAGCGCAAACATATGCTGATAATGACTATGAACACCACCATCTGATAGTAAGCCCATAAAATGCAACTTTGACTGATGAGCTTTCACATGTGCCACCGCATCTAAAAATGCTTGATTCGTAAAGAAATCTCCTTCACGAATCGATTTATTTAGGCGTGTTAAGCTTTGATACACAATACGGCCAGCACCAATATTTAAGTGCCCCACCTCAGAATTACCCATTTGCCCCTCTGGTAACCCAACGGCTTCTCCAGATGCTGTTAATGTGGCGTGAGGGAATTGGCTCCAATAGCGCTCAAAATTTGGCTTATTAGCCTGTGCTACTGCATTTCCGAATGTTTCATCCCGAAATGCAAAGCCATCTAAAATAATTAATGCTACTGGCTTTTTAGGCATTTGCTGCCGCCTCCAATAATGTTAAATAAGATTCTGGTTGTAAACTTGCTCCGCCTACTAATGCGCCATCAATATGTTCTTTTGTTAAAAGCTCATGAATGTTGTCAGGTTTCACGCTACCACCATATTGGATTCGAACAGCATTGGCCGTTTCAGTACCATATAGTTCCTCAATGACAGAACGAATCGCTCCGCATACTTGATTTGCATCATCTGCTGTAGCCGTTTTACCCGTACCTATCGCCCAAATTGGTTCATAGGCAATGACCATATGCTCTACTTGCTGTGCTTCAAATCCAGCAAGTGCCGCTTTAATTTGACCCGCAACCTTATGCTCTGTCGTTCCCGCTTCACGTTCCTCTAGCGTTTCACCACAGCAAATAATCGGTACGATATTATGTGCAAGTGCTGCTGCTACTTTTTTATTAATAGCATCATCTGTTTCATTGTAGTACTCGCGACGTTCTGAGTGTCCTAAAATGACATAGTCCACATCCACACTTGCTAGCTGTGCAGGACTAATCTCGCCAGTAAAGGCACCTTCATTTTCATAATGCATTGTTTGTGCACCAATGGCTAACTCTGATTCACTAGCAACCTGCACAAGTGTAGGTAGGTAAAGTGCTGGTGCGCAAATTACAGCGTCTACTTTATCATTGGAAGGAAGTTTATCCTGTACAGCATCTACAAACTGAATAGCTTCCTCAAATGTCTTAAACATTTTCCAGTTACCTGCAATAATTGGTTTACGCATCGTCTTGCCTCCGATTTTTTATTTGGCTTATTTATCGTTTAGTGCAACAATCCCTGGAAGCTCTTTACCTTCCATTAACTCTAGTGAAGCACCACCACCTGTAGAAATGTGATCCATTTTATCGGCTACTTCAAATTTTTCAACTGCTGCTGCAGAGTCACCACCACCGATTACTGTATAACCTGATGTTGTTGCCATTGCTTCAGCCACCGTTTTTGTACCATTTGCAAATTTATCCATTTCAAAGACACCCATTGGTCCATTCCAAATGATTAATTTAGAATTTTTAATGACTTCTGCATAGTTAGCAGCTGTTTTTGGTCCAATATCTAAGCCCATCCAATCGGCTGGAATAGCGTCTACATCCACTACTTTTGTTTCCGCATCTTGTGAAAATTCATTTGCCACTACCGCATCAATTGGCATATGTAATTGCACGCCTTTTGCTTTCGCTTTTTCAATAAATGATTTTGCTAGCTCAATTTTATCTTCTTCTAACAAAGATTTTCCAATATCGTAGCCTTGTGCCTTGATGAACGTGAATGATAAACCACCACCGATAATTAAGTGGTCTACTTTTTCTAATAAACTTTCAATAACACCAATTTTATCTTTAACTTTGGCACCACCGATAATCGCTGTAAATGGATGTTCAGGATTCGATAGCGCTTTGCCAAGTACATCCAATTCCGTTTGCATCAAGAAACCTGATACCGCGGGAATGTGCTTAGCGATTCCTTCTGTAGAAGCATGTGCACGGTGAGCTGCACCGAAAGCATCATTGACATAAATATCAGCTAGCTGTGCAAACTGCTGTGCTAAGGCTGAATCATTTTTCTCTTCACCTGCATGGAAACGAACGTTTTCAAGAAGTAGAATGTCCCCTTCTTGCATGTTCGCAACAGCTTCTTCTACCACTTCCCCGATAGATTCATCTAGCTTCGTAACAGGTTTACTCATTAACTCTGCTAAACGAATGCCAACTGCTGTTAAGCACATATCTTCTTTTACTTCACCTTTTGGACGACCTAAGTGAGAAGCTAAAATAACTTTTGCACCTTGCTCTACTAAGTATTCAATTGTCGGAATAGCTGCACGAATACGCGTATCATCTGTAATGACACCATCCGCCATTGGAACATTAAAATCAACACGCACAAAAACGCGTTTACCTTTTACATCAATATCTTTCATTGTCTTCTTATTTAACATGAAGAAACTCCCTTCAAAGTTTATTTTAGTCTTACATCCTTGTGTTTTACCCAACTTGGCTCCACACCATGCTTACTAAATTGAAAAGGCACTTTGGTACTTTTTTAGGATATCATCTAGAGTGTTTGTGATTCTCCAACATTTGATAATGAACCCTAATACTTGTTTTTATAGTAGCAAAAGTTACTTACTATGTCTTGCAATCACCATGTATCAATTACGTCTCAGCGTAATTGCGTCCAGATTTTTTTCGAGCTTGCTCGAAAAGCTCCTCTTCAAAATCTGTGACATCCGCTGGGGCTTTTATCTTGATTCAGTCGGTGTTTGGACACCACTGAATCAAAGAGAGCAATTTGTGTATTCATCTCACCACCTATAGAGGTGGGCGTTTTCTGCTGAATCTAGATAAAAAAGGAGTAAGGGTAAAATCCCTTACTCCTTTTACCCTTGTATATTATATCTATTCGATATTATAAAGGCTATACTTTTTGTGCATAAAAAGCAGTATTATGTCACACTTTTTACTCAAAATGTCGAAATATGATACTTATTTATTGTTTAACCCTTGTTCAGCAATGTATAAAGCTAAGTCCATTAAACGAGTAGAGTAACCAATTTCGTTGTCGTACCAAGCTAGAACCTTCACCATTTTGTTTTCTAATACCATTGTTGAAAGACCATCTACAGTAGAAGAATGGTGGTTACCGTTATAATCAATAGAAACTAATGGTAGTTCATTGTAGTCTAAAATGCCTTTTAATTCATTTTCAGAAGCTTCTTTTAATACCGCATTAATCGTTTCTTTCGTTACATCAGCATTTAATTCTAGTACTAAGTCTACACATGATACGTTAGGTGTTGGTACTCGCATAGAGAAGCCATCCAATTTACCTTTTAATTGTGGTAATACTTTAGATACCGCTACTGCTGCACCAGTTGTTGTTGGAATCATAGATACCGCACCTGCACGTGCACGACGTGGGTCAGAGTGTGGGAAGTCTAAGATTCGTTGATCGTTTGTATAAGAGTGAATTGTTGTCATCATACCGCGTTCAATGCCAAATTTCTCATCTAGCACTTTCGCTACAGGCGCAAGACAGTTTGTTGTACAAGAAGCATTTGAGATAACATCATCAGTTGCAGGGTTATAGTCTGTGTGGTTGACACCCATAACAAATGTAGGCATCGCTCCTTTTGCTGGTGCAGAAAGGATTGCTTTTTTAGCTCCTGCTTCAATATGTTTACCTACTTCCTCCACTGAACGGAAGTGACCAGTACATTCAAGAACTACGTCTACTCCTAATTCACCCCATGGTAATTGTGAAGGATCTTTTTCAGCATATACTTTTATACGTTGTCCATTCACTACGAAAGAATCTTCATCTGCATTGACTTCAGCATCATAGATACCGTGGACTGAATCATATTTCAATAAGTGTGCAAGCTGACCTGCATCTGTTAAGTCGTTTACGGCTACTACTTCAAATTCACTTTGCTTCATTGCCTCACGAAATACTAAACGTCCAATACGTCCAAATCCATTAATCGCTAATTTTAATGCCATTGTTAATTCCTCCAATAATGTGTTGTAATGTCTGTCTCCGTTGAAATAGAGACATTAAACTTGCTTTTATGCTCATTCAAAAAGTGCTTCAACACTTTTTGAGATCGAGTGACATGGTAATACTCACATCCATCATTCAAGATGGCTGTTGTCAGAAGATAAAGTAGCAGCAATTGCTTTTGCAGCTGCTTCATCTGTGATAAATATAGTTTGCTTTGGTGCAACTTTAAAATAAGATAGCATCGCATTGACCTTTTGCTTTCCTGCTGCAACGGCAATAACTTGCTGACTATTTTTTACCTGCTCAAGTTGAATACCAATCGTGCGTATACGATGTACGATTTCTCCTTCGGCATTAAAGTAATAGCCAAAAGCTTCACTTACCGCGCCCTTCTCCTCAAGAATGCGCAAATCCTCAAGAGATGAATTGCGTCGAATCGCCATTTCCTCTGCCGACCCAATTCCATGGATGACACAATCTGCACGCTCATAAAATGCCATCATTTCAGTTACCATCGGCTCTGTTAACATGGCTTGATATGCTTGCTCACTTAAATGCTCAGGTAAAAATAATGTACGGTACTGTGCCTCCATCTGCATGGCAAACGTTGCAACAAGCGTATTGGCTTGCATTTGCATTTCATGACCAATTCCACCACGTGCAGCAACAAAGGTAATGTCTTTTTCCACATCTAATGGATGTAAAAATTGTGCAAGAGAGGCTACGGACTTTCCACCCGTGACCGCTACTACCTGCTCATCGAAAGCAGTGGACATAAATTGCAAAGCTGCTTCTCTGCCAAGCAAGGTTAGGATTGTATTGTCTTCATTGTAATCACCTGGAACAACAACGACACGTTGTATGCCAAAATGATTTTCAAGCAATTTTGCAAGTTGGGTTAGACCAGACCATTCATAAACGATGGCTCTTAATTTTTCAATAACTACTTCACCATCATCTGTACATACCATACCCGACTTTTGTGAATCTAATAACCCTTGTTCACGTAAAATGTCAGTTTCTTTACGAATTTCTCTTTCTGTCATTTTTAATGAATCTGCGAGTGTTCGACGTCCGATAGGTTGCATGAGTTGAACGGTTTGCAAAATTCGATATCTAGATTGCAGAAGCGGATACATTTCAGGAAGTAGCCTTTGCTGTGCCTCTGGAATAGTTAACATATTTATCTACTCCCCTTTTAATAGTAGTGGGTTTGTTTTTATCCCACCATATCATTTTGTGTCCCACTTATGATTTCATTATAATATGCATGATTGGAAAGCGCAAGTAATTGTATAGATTTGGATTAAAAAAAAGCCCCATAGCAGTGTAAATAGCTACGAGACTTTGATTTATTTATTTTGTGAAAGATAAAATTGCGTTTTTCTTGAATCCTTCTAAAGCTTTAGTTGCTTCATTTTTATTTGTAAATTCAAAAATACGAACATCCTTTTTTTCAAATACTGTAATAACCCACATTGTAAAATCTCCTTCACATCATTTTTTTGTAATATAACAATCACTTGAAACTGTGATACTTTTGATAAACTGTTTTATAACAACTTCTTACTTAATACCTATTCTACTCTGATTTTTATAAAATGAAAGCTTAATGTGAAGGTCTTCACAAACTGTTCAAATTCAAACCGCTTTCATTGAACAATTTGTGAATTGTGTGAATTACAGCTAATAATAGAGCGATTTTTACCGTTAATAACTTTTTAAAGCATGCAACTTAGCTGCCTAATCGCTCCATTAATGTGGCATAATCCAGATTGCCATATTGGATGACGACACCATCTTTTTCTACTACCGGAATCATTAACATATATTTTTCATGAACGCTATCATCCTCTTCGATATCCACGATCTCGATATCGAATGCTGTATCTTCCTGTACAAGCTTTAATGTATGCAAGCCCTCCACACATAATGGACAATTCGCCCGACTAAAAAATTGAACAATCATTGATCGCACCTCCTGGCTCCATTATAAACGAAGTGCTTTTACTCGTTGATTGCTTTTGTTGTAGAGATAGAATCTTTTTTCGTCACGGTTGTATTTTTTCCAATGAAAACAGAAACGACGACAATGATAGCCACAACGACTGTAAACCACGTGATTGATTCATTCAAAAATAGAGTGGCGAAAAGAATCATTAAAAATGGCTGTAAATATTGAATCTGACTCACTCTTGCAATGCCTCCCATCGCCATTCCTCCATACCAAGCAACATATGCTAAAAATTGACTAACAATAGCTAGATACAACAGGCTAATCCATGCAATGACAGGTGCATGTAGCATCTCAGTTGTGAAACTCCATATCACTGGAATAATAAAAAATGGAGCGGCAATCAGGATTGCCCATGCAATGACTTGCCAGCTCCCCAATTCCTGCGCTAACTGTCCACCTTCCGCATAGCTAAGCCCTAAAATTAACACTGCCGCCAATAAGGCTAAATCTGCAATATGTAATTGCCCTAAACCAAGATAGCTAGCATAAATAATGACGGCTATAGCACCAACAATGCTAGAAAGCCAAAATTTTAAAGAAGGTCGTTCTCCAGCTCTAAAAGTGGCAAAGCCTGCTGTTGCTAAAGGTAAAAGTGCTAATTCGACCGCTCCATGAGAAACAGGCAAGCTCGTCATCGCCCAAGAAGCTAGTAATGGAAACCCTAAAACCGCCCCAAAGGATACCACTAATAGGCTTCTAAATTGTCGAGCTGTTGGTAACTTTTCATTTCTTACAAGTAAGACGATTGCTACGATGATTGCTGCGATCACAGCTCTCCCTAAACCTACGATTGTTGCCCCAAAATATGGAACAGCAATACTTGTTGCCGGTAATGTTAAACTAAAACAAATGACCCCTACTAATCCTAATAATAAACCGATTTGTTCTTTGCCTTTTTTCTGCACTGTACCCAACCTCCCATTTTTATATCAATCTGTCCCTGATATAATCAATAATAAGAGGTGCTACATTATAAATAAACAGAATTTTCTACCAACTGTCCCTGGTACAGATAAAGGAGGAAATCATTTTGAATGTCAAATACATAAAGATTATAGAGGATATTAAAGCGCAGCTAGAGAAAGGCCTACTTGCTACTGGCAGTAAGCTTCCTTCTGTACGACAATTATCTGAGCAATATTTGTGTAGTAAAAATACGGTGATAAGAGCGTATCATGCACTAGAACAAGAACATCTAATTTTTTCTATACCCAAAAGCGGCTATTATGTTGTCAATAGAGTTGAGCCGACAAGCACACAACAGCATACTATTGATTTCTTGTCAGCCGGACCAGATAAAAGCATTATGCCTTATATTGAATTTCAGCATTGTATCAATCAAGCTATTGATACTTACAAGGAAGAATTATTTGGTTATAATGATCAGCAAGGACTTCACTCTCTCCGTGTGCAATTGGCAAAGTATCTACAAAGCTTACAGGTTTTCACTGACCCCGATCGATTGTTTGTTGTCTCTGGCTCGCAACAGGCTCTACATTTATTAGTGGCTATGCCCTTTCCAAATGGTAAAAATAATATATTAATTGAGCAGCCCACCTATTTTGGTTTAATAGAATCTGCCCAACTACAGCAGGCTACTACTTTCGGAATTGACTTATCAATGGACGGTATCGATTTAGAACGCCTTGAATATATTTTTCGTAATAATGATATAAAGTTTTTTTATATTGTACCGAGATTTCAAAATCCACTCGGCCATAGCTATACCAATCAAGAAAAAAGAAAAATAGTGGAATTAGCAGAAAAGTATGATGTCTATATTGTGGAAGATGATTTTTTAGGGGACTTAGATCCAAATAACAAATCAGACCCATTATTTTCTTATAACCCTTCAGGTAGAGTCATTTACATTAAAAGCTTTTCAAAGGTATTTCTTCCTGGTTTAAGAGTGGCTACAGTCGTACTTCCATCTTTAATGATTCATCATTTTTTACGTTATAAATTTAGTGCCGATTTCAATAGCTCGGTTCTTTCGCAGGGAGCCTTGGATATTTATTTAAAAAGTGGCATGTTTAATAGCCATATTAAAACGGTTAAAGAACTTTATCTAAGAAAAATGAATGTTATAAAGGAGGCTTGTAACACTTTACTTCCAAGTAACATCCACTTTACGAAGCCTACGTCCGGATTTTATCTTTCCATTTTCCTCCCTGAAAACTTAAGTGCCCAACATATTGTTCACTTTTTGAAGGATAAAAATATACTCATGGATGATGCGTCTAGAATGTTTTTACCAGCATTAAAAAAAGATAACCTTATTCGTCTGAGTATTTCTCAGGTGAATGAACATTTTATTCATCAAGGTATAAATGAGCTAGCCCAATGTATATCTTCATTCGACCGTAAGAAGAACACCTGCTTTAACACTATTCACCTACTGTAAAAAATTAAAGGCATTGAGTGCGAATGACAAGCACATCAATGCCTTTTGGCTATTATGTTATTTTAAATGTTGATCGAGGAATTTTACCATGGCATTATAGAACTCGATTCTGTTTTCTTCATTCGCGAAGCCATGTCCTTCATTATCCTTTAACATATACTCTACGTCTACACCTCTAGCACGTAAAGCCTCTACGATTTGATCGGATTCTGCTTTGTTGACACGTGGATCATTTGCACCTTGCGCAACAAATAAAGGTGTTTTAATTTTATCAGCATGGAAGACAGGAGAAGCAGCTGTTAATAATTCTTTATCTTTCTCTGGATGACCTACTCGTTCATAAAACAAGTCGCGCATAGTTTCCCAGTATGGTGGAATTGTATCTAATAATGTAAAAATGTTAGACACTCCTACATAATCAACTGCTGCTGCATATAAATCTGGTGTATACGTAATACCAGCTAATGTTGCATAACCACCAAATGATGCACCGTAAATACCGATTCGTTCAGGATCGGCGATGCCTTGGTCAATCGCCCATTGGACACCATCTGTAATATCATCTTGAATTTTTAGACCCCATTGCTTATTACCGGCTTGAAGAAACTCCTTCCCATATCCAGTCGAAGAGCGGAAGTTTACTTGTAGCACTGCATAGCCACGGTTTGCTAATAACTGTACTTCTGGATTGAAGCCCCACATGTCACGGGCCCATGGTCCACCGTGCGGGTTTACGATAAGAGGAAGATTTTTAGCCTCTTTATTTTTCGGCAAAGTTAAATAGCCATTTATGATTAACCCATCACGACTCTTATAAGAAATAGGATGCATTTCGGCAAGTTCTTCAGCTTTTAACCAAGGACTTAATGTCGCTAATTCTGTTAATTCATCTGTTGTTGAATCATAGTAATAATATTTTCCATAGACAGTGTCACTCGAGACACTCACAATAAATTTTGTCATCTCTTTATTGTAGTCATTTATACCAAATTCGCTTTCATGAACACCAAGTTTGTTTTGAATTTTACGGAATAACTTTTCAAAGTCTTGATCAAAGAATTGATAATGAATTTTATCAGTAGCATAAGCGCCATACAATAATTTATCTTGTTCAGCACTATACATTACACCTGAAACATCCACTTCATCATTGGACATTATTACTTCTTCATTACCCTGTAAATCATACTTCACCACTTCTACTTTGTCTCGGCCTTTATTCGAGGTAGCGTATATAAATTTATTGTCCTTTGAGAAGGATAGTGGTCGTACTTCATCCCCAGCTCCCATTTCAATAAATGGTCTGAATTCATCCTTTTCTGAGTCTCGATAAAGGATAGCTCCTTCCACTCCATCAGTAGCAACAGCTATACGTACATCGCCATTACGATCTGCCAACCAAGTTGTAATATTGCCTGGGTTTTTGGCAACGTGAGTCGTTTCACCCGTTTTTATATTCAGCTTGTACACATCAAAAACGGTCGCATCCTCTTTATTCATCATAATAAGAATTTCATCTTTCACACCCTGTAGGCTGTCCAATACTCCTACTGTCACGTTAGGATATGGCGTTAAATCTTTTTCCTCAGAGCCGTTAAATGTTGTAGAATAAATATGGAAGTTTTCATCTCCACCTTTATCTTTCAAATAAAGTAAAGCATCATCCTTCCAGAAAAAACCTGCGATATCTCGATCTTTAGATCCTGAGACACGAACTGGCTCACTATCATCATTCATTTTTTTCACGAATACATTCGAGCGGTTTTCCCATGCAGAGGCAAATGTAATATAATTACCATCAGGGGAAAGCTCGTAGCCAAAATTCCCTGGATTTTTCATGAAATCTTCGACGGAAATTTGTTTTACCCCTTCATTATTGGAACCATTTTTTATATTTTTAACATTGTTAAGAAGTTTAGCAACATCTTGTTTCGTAATAAAATCTGTGCTTGATGTTACTCCATTAAAGAAACCAAGCTTATTAGCTTTTTCTAAATACTCTGCCAGTGACGTTTCTTTTTCTTCTTTATCGACAGCTCTTACTAAAATCCGAGCTGCTTGATCATGTTTAATAGTAGAGCTTAAATCTGTAATCTCACCAGCCTTTACCCATTGATCCTTAATTTGTTGACGCATTGAATCAGAGCCGTGCTGGAATGTTAAAGCTGTTACTGCTAAATTTAGAAATTCTTGCGTTGAAAGATGTTCCTCTTGTGCTATGACGATATTTGTTGCATTGGCAGCACGTACTTCTTGCATGGTTGCAGGAATAACCGTAGAAGTTGTTAAAATAATTGCTAATGATGCAGTTAAAAATCTTTTTTTCAAAATGATCCCTCCCTATATCAGTTTACGCTATATCGATGGTCGATATATCTAAATTATACCAATTTTAGTATTATTGTCAATATTTTCATATCCATATTTAAAGCGAACTAAACAATTAGCTCGCTTGAGATTTGTATTAGAATTTCCGGCTTGCCCCTCCGCCTGCTGAAGATCCGCCACCAAAGCCTCCAAAACCGCCTCCACTCGAACGTCCTCCGCCAAAGCTGCCAGGGTAACCACCGTATCCTCTACCCCGGGGTCCTCCGCCACCTTTCGAAAAGAATGAAGAAATAATAATGACAATGATAATGATGACAATCATGAGCCAAACTGGCATCCCTTCATCCTCATTTGTGCCTGCTGGTAATTCACCATTCCAATTATATTCTTCTGCGACAGCACGAAATAGCTCAGCATATGTAGCTTGAAAGGCTTGATCATTATTACCTTCACTTGCAAAAGGGTAAAAAGCATTATCTAAAATACGCCCTAATTTACCGTCTGGTAACGGACCCTCTAAACCTTGACCAACAGCTATCACCACATCATTTTTCCCTTCACCCTGTCCAAATGTAGCGAGTATAAGGGCCCCATTATTTTTCTCTTTATCGCCAATGCCCCATGAGCGAAGCAATTTTGTCGCATACATCTTCGGCTCCTGCCCATGAAGACTGTCAATGGTTACAACCATGATTTCAGCACCTGTACCTTTATCTAGCTGCTCCGAATAATGGTTTAATTCCTGTTTTACCTCTGTAGATAAGACATTAGCAAAGTCATGTATATACGTATTTTTCATCGGTGACGGCATTGCCGCTTTCGTCACATCCGTGAAAAAAAGAAGCACCGAACAAACGATAATTAACTGTATAATACAACGCTGCATCACTGTGTACCCGATTGACTAAAATCAATAGATGGTGCTTGATTAGCACCCGCTGCGGCTTTAAAGTATTCTTTTTGTTCAAAACCAAACATTCCTGCAATTAAATTACCAGGAAAACGTTTGACATGTTTATTAAATTGTTGTACTTCATTATTGTAATCTTCGCGCGCCACTGCCAATCGATTTTCAGTGCCTGCAAGTTCATCCATTAACTGACGGAAATTAACATCTGCTTTTAAGTTTGGGTAGTTTTCAACGACTACCAGTAAACGACTTAGTGCACCAGTTAAAGCATCATTCGCTCCAGCTTGCTGCGCTGGTGTATTCGCACTGCCCATTTGAGCTCGTGCATTTGTAATATCTGCAATCACCTGTTGTTCATGACTCGTGTAGCCTTTTACAGATTCAACCAAATTAGGAATTAAATCATAGCGGCGTTGGAGCTGATTTTCAACTTGTGCCCATTTTGAATCTACATTTTCCTCTCCAGTTACTAAACTGTTATATTTAGGGATCAATAGTAGCGCAAATACTATAAGAATGATGACAATTATCCCAATTGGTCCAAACCACTTCTTCATTTTCAAGAACCTCCTTGACTTGCATTTCCTATAGTTAGTTTACAATTTTGCCTTTGAATTTATACCGTATGAAATTCGTTAGGCTTGACATACTAAATACTGCAACAAAAATTAAATGAGGAGGCGTTTTTTTTGTCACAATCGTTTTACAACGAATCATCAAATCAAACAAATTTCAATCAACAACATAGCCTAAATCATGGTGGCCACGAAATGATGGACATGCATGAAGTAATTGGCGAAATTATCGCCGGTATGAACCAAGCCATTATTTTACGTCCACATGTAAAGGATCAAGAATTACTCAGCATTCTGGATCGCCAATATAATTTTACATTGGGCATGTATAACACAATAGTTGAGTCCTTTAAAACGGGTCATGATCCATCAGTTCCTACAGGGCGTTACCAAATGGAAACAGGGAATGACTTCAAATACGGCTTAACTCCGGGACAACCAAAAAAGCCGATGCAAAATGCCAATGAAATAAATGATGAAGCAATTTCCGGCTTCTTACTAGGCGCTCAAAAAGGAGCAGCAAAATGTATGACGGCTGCTGCAACAGAAACGACAAACCCTGTTGTTCGTCGTGTTGTTGCTGATAGTATTCCCAACTGTATTGAAATGGCATACGAACTATCCATTTACCAAAATAAAAATGGCTATTATCAAGTGCCTCAGTACTCTCAACAAGATATGCAAACAATGCTTAATGCATACGATACAACCTCTAATCCCCTTCATTAAACATCAAAAGGCAGTCCATAGTGATGAGTTCTCATCACGGACTGCCTTTTCTAATTATAGTACTTTTCCTAAAAATGCTTTAGTACGTTCATTTTGTGGGTTTCCGAATAGTTCCTCAGGCAAACCCTCTTCCACAATATAGCCACCATCCATAAAGACTACTCGATCACCAACTTCACGAGCAAAGCCCATTTCGTGTGTAACAACGATCATTGTCATCCCTTCAGCAGCTAGATTTTTCATAACATCTAGCACCTCTTTTACCATTTCAGGATCAAGTGCAGAAGTAGGCTCATCAAATAAAATGGCCTTTGGCTTCATCGCTAAAGCACGTGCAATGGCTACACGTTGTTGTTGTCCACCTGACAGCTGTTCAGGATAATTATAGGCTTTACTGTCGAGACCCACCTTTTTTAACAGCTCATGTCCAAGCGCTTCAGCTTCTGAACGACTCATTTTACGAATTTGCATAGGTGCCATCGTGACATTATCGATGACGTTCATATGCGGGAATAGGTTAAATTGTTGAAACACCATACCAACTTCTGCTCGAATCGCATTGATATTTGTTTTCGGATCATTGATCTTCACATTTTCAATATAAATAGCACCATCCGTTACTTCTTCTAGCATATTAATGCAACGTAAAAAAGTACTTTTTCCTGAACCAGAAGGTCCAATTACACAAACAACTTGTTTTTCTTGGATTTCATAATCGATCCCTTTTAATACCTCTAGCTTACCAAAATATTTGTGTAGGTTCTCAATTTTTATCATCTTGCTTCCCGCCCTTCTGCCTTACGAGGGACATAACTATTGCTAAATCGTTTCTCAATAAATGCGACAATCTTCGTTACACCATAAGTTAATATTAAATATAATAATGCAGCAACGATGTACGGTTCCCAGAAGCGGAAGCTTGCACCTGCTACTACTTTACTAGCGTATAAAATATCTGGTGCTGCAATAACTGTTACTAGTGAGGAATCCTTTAATAATGCTATGAATTCATTCCCTAATGGCGGGATCATACGTCTAAATGCCTGTGGTAAAATAACCTTACGCATCGCTTGGTTATGTGTTAGGCCAAGCGAACGAGCAGCCTCCATTTGTCCCTTTGCAATACTTTGAATACCTGCACGGAAAATTTCCGCGTTGTAAGCAGCACAGTTTAAAATAAGCGCTGCAATCCCAGAAACCATGTACCCTAAAGAATGACCAAAAATTGTTGGAATAACTGCTAAATGTATCAATAAAATTTGAACAAGCATTGGTGTTCCACGGAATAAATCGATATATAACTTTGATGGCCAATAAATCCATTTTTTACTCGATAATTTTCCTAGTCCTAAAAATAGTCCTAAAAGAATACCGCCAAAATAACCACTAAGTGTCAAAATAAGTGTTACGCCAATACCTCGTATAAACATATCTCGGTAGTTCCAGACAATGTCCCAGCGTAGGTCAAAGATGTCCATCCGAAAACCCCATTTCCCCTTTAAAGTTACGTAAATTAAATGAGCCGCTAGCATAGTGACCTATGCTAGGACATCACCATTTTATTACTCGAAATCAGAGCCTGTAATTTCTTTTAATTTACCGTTTTCTTTAATCTTTTTTAGACCTTCATTTAGTTTGTCTAATAGTTCTTTGTTCCCCTTTTGAACCATAAAGCCATAGTATTCTTTTTCGAATGCATCATCTTGAATGACTTTAATTTTTTGATCTGGATGCGCTTTAATATATTCGTATACTACTGCATTATCTCCAATAGCTGCATCAACGTTACCATTTAACATCTCTTGAATCGCGATTGGTTGGCTTTCAAAAGCCATAATATTTGTACTTGCTTCACCTTGTAGCTTTTTAGCTGCCATATGACCAGTAGCATTAATTTGTACAGAAACCTTTTTATCTTTTAATTCATCTAATGATTTAATCTTTGAATCTTCTTTCACAACAATTAGTAATTGAGATTCATAGTAAGGGTCAGTAAAGTCAAATGATTCTTTGCGCTCATCTGTAATTGTAATCCCTGAAGCACCAATATCTGTTTCACCGTTTTTAATTGTTTGGAAAACTGGCTCCCAGCCAATATTTTTCCACTCTACTTCAAAGTCCATTTCATCAGCGATTGCTTTTAAAATATCAACATCAATCCCCACAATTTTACCTGTATCGTTAACAGACTCAAACGGTGCAAAAGTTGCTTCTGTACCTACTTTATAAACTTTCTTGCCATCTCCACCATCTTCTGAAGGCGTACTACCCGAAGATGAATTGTCTTTTGTGCCGCATCCTGCAAGTGCTAAAGTTAGAGCTGCTATAACCATAAGTAACATCCATACTGTTTTTTTCATTGCATTTCCCCCTATTTCGATATTTTCCAACATGCGTATTATTTTTCGCAATTCGGAAATGTTAGACTATTAGGTCAATTATATTAACATTATAGTATTTACACAACAACTTTTCGCATAAAACTAAATTTTTTTTCATATTAATTAATGATTAAATCATTTAAATAGAAAAAATAAGTATAAATAACAAGAAATTAAACCTAAAACTAATATATATACAATTAAAACAATGCCGAAATTCGATAAATTTTGGCAAAAAAAAAAGGAATCCCCTCAGAAAGGATTCCTTTTTTCGACTATTACTAGCCACCACGTACAGTATGTTCACTAAAAAATAATTTGGAGTTGTTGCTTTTTTGAAGGTTTGAAAGGAATAAATAGGGGAATAATGCCAACTAGGGCAGCATTCCCATTACTTTTCCCCTCGATCCCCACTAAGCAGGCTGCTAAACTACTTATTAGGAGATTGAGCTATAACAGTATATAAATATTCAGTAAAATGGCGCCCTCGGAGGGAATCGAACCCCCAGTGCAAGAACCGGAATCTTACGTGTTATCCATTACACCACGAGGGCAAAAAAAAAAGTACTCACTCTAGGCTTCCAAAAAGCATGATGTAGATAATCCTCATTTTGAAGCATACCTGCAAAACAGTGACTTGTACTTTAAACTTATAACCTTACTCATTATACAAACGTATCACATATAATTCAACCATAGAATGCAAAAAGAATGGATTTTTTTTTATTTAATTAATTTCACTTTAGCAGGGTTAATATTTGACCTTCCCTGACTATAATGTGTATGATAAGGTTACAGCTGAAATAACAATGAAAATTTCAGCAAAGGTATTCGAATTTAGTTTTTTGAAGGAGGATTTAACATGAATTTAATTCCTACAGTTATTGAACAAACAAGTCGTGGTGAACGTGCATATGACATTTACTCACGTCTACTTAAAGACCGTATTATCCTTTTAGGAAGTGCTATTGACGACAATGTTGCTAACTCAATTGTCGCACAGCTCCTTTTCCTACAAGCAGAAGATCCAGATAAAGACATTTCTCTTTACATTAATTCACCAGGTGGATCAATTACGGCTGGTATGGCTATTTATGACACAATGCAAATTATTAAGCCACAAGTACAAACAATTTGTATTGGTATGGCAGCATCTATGGGTGCATTCCTACTTGCTGCAGGTGAACCTGGTAAACGTTTTGCATTACCAAATGCGGAAGTAATGATTCACCAACCACTAGGTGGTGCACAAGGTCAAGCAACAGAAATTGAAATTGCTGCTAAACGTATTCTATTCTTACGTGAAAAATTAAACGGCATTTTATCTGAACGCACTGGTCAACCACTTGAAGTCATTGCAAGAGATACTGACCGCGATAACTTCATGACAGCTGAACGTGCAAAAGAATATGGTTTAATCGATCACATTATGCACCGTAGCGATACTAAATAATAGTAGAAGACCTCACAGAATAGCTCTGTGAGGTCTTTTTTATTTGATTAACATACGATTGATGGTTAATCTTCATTTTCAATAATGGTTGCTAACGCTGAAACCGCTTGCTCAGCATCATTGCCTTCACTACTTAAAGTAACTTCTGTACCTTTAGCAACAGCTAAGCTCATGACACCCATAATCGACTTGGCATTTACTTTTTTTCCATCTTTTTCTAGGAAGATATCCGCACTGAAACGATTTGCTTCCTGCACAAATAGTGCCGCTTGTCTAGCTTGTAGTCCTAATTTTAATTTAACCTGGACTCTTCTCTCGATCATTCTCAAAACTCCCCTTCACTACCGTTCATCTATTAGTTTTATCTTACCTTACTTACTAGCAAAAGAACAATAAGCGATTACGCATGACATTCATACCTGAAAAGTATGAAAACTTAACCACCTATTTTTTCACCGCGTCTTAATGCATCAGCAATTTCATCGATTTTTCTTAATCGATGGTTTACACCTGATTTGCTGACAGTACCACTGGATACCATTTCACCAAGCTCTTTTAGCGTAACATCTTGGTACTCTACACGTAATCGTGCTATTTCACGAAGCTTCTCTGGTAGTTGGTCAAGACCAATTGAATTTTCAATAAATCGAATATTCTCTACCTGGCGTAATGCTGCTCCTATTGTTTTGTTTAAATTGGCCGTTTCACAGTTCACAATACGGTTAACACTATTGCGCATGTCTCGCAATATTCGAACATCCTCAAATTTCATCATTGCCTGATGGGCACCAACAATATTAAGGAAATCTGAAATTTTTTCCGCTTCCTTTAAATAAGTAACAAAGCCTTTTTTGCGTTCGATTGTTTTGGCATTGAGTTCAAACTCATTCATTAAATCCATCAATGCCTCACCATGCTCTTTATATAAAGAATAGATCTCTAAATGGTAGGCTGATGTTTCTGGGTTATTGACAGAGCCTCCTGCTAAAAATGCACCTCTTAAATAGGCTCTTTTTTGACCATTCTTTTTAATGAGCTTTCTAGAGATCGTATGATTAAATTGAAAGTCGTCTGAGATGATTTCTAAATCAATTAACAGCTCGCGTGCCCCTTCTCTTACACGACAAATATATACGTTATTTTTTTTCAATCGCATTTTCTTGCGAACTAGTAATTCTACATTGTACGGATACAACTTTTTCATAATCGTATATAGTCTTCTTGCAATTGCAGCGTTTTCAGTTTGCACGTCCAAGCTTAGTTGTTTATTAGCAAAGGATAATGAACCATTCATACGAATTAGGGCAGATACTTCTGCTTTCATACAATGATCGTCCGCTTCTATTTGGGTTAATTCTTTTTTAGTTTCAGAAGCAAAAGACATATCACGCCCCCCTTTCAATCATAATTTCTATGTATATGTTCATCTTACCATATACAATTAACACTTTATGTTTCTTTTATTGGTCCTCTTACTGTTGATGGTAAAGACCAGCATAATCTACCAGCCACTCTGCAACATTCGTAGCATTATGTCGTACCGTCCCATCCGGACGAATTGTTGCAATATCACGTCTAATAACCTCTAATCCCATACTTTCAAGTTTTGCCACATCAAATGTCACTGGCTCTGCTCTTTCCTCTTTATACAATTCTTTAACAGGATTCGGCAGTTCTTCATCATTTACTAAAATCGAATCAATAAAGGAAGCGCCAACATGCTTATGTATGGCTGTTACATGGTCACCTGCTGTATAAGAGATTGTTTCACCTTTTTGTGTCATTAAATTACAAACGTACACTTTTCTTCCTTTTGCTTTTACAACAGCTTCGCCAATCGCTTTTACAAGCAGGTTTGGAATAATACTTGTGTATAGGCTTCCTGGTCCAATTAATATATAGTCTGCACGCTGAATTGCCCGAATAGCTTCTGGTAACGGTTTCACATTTTCAGGCACTAAAAAAACGCGATCAATGCGTTTTGTCGCTGTTGGAATTTTTGATTCACCTTCAATGATTGAACCATCCTCTAGCACAGCATGTAAGTTTATTTTTTTATTGGCTGCTGGTATCACGCGGCCATGCACTTTTAAAACCTTCCCCATCTCACTTATAGCATGACTAAAATCTCCAGTAATATCAGTAAGTGCCGTTAGCATTAAGTTTCCTAAGGAATGACCACGTAAATCCTCTGATGCTGAAAAACGATATTGAAACATCTGCTCCACTAGCGGTTCAATATCTGATAATGCTGCAATGACATTACGAACATCACCAGGTGGTGGGATATCATAATCATCGCGTAAACGGCCTGAAGAGCCCCCATCATCTGCTACTGTCACAATGGCAGTAATATCAAACGGGTGGTGCTTCAGCCCACGAAGTAATGTAGATAGACCTGTGCCACCACCTATTACCACAAGCTTTGTTTGCTTTTTCCCCATTCACTCATTCCTTTCTACGATTAATATCACGATGCGTAATAACCGTATTTTCTTTGCCGGCTAAATAGGCCCCAAAAAATTCTGCTAAGGTTACTGAACGATGTTGACCACCTGTACAACCAAAAGCAATGACAAGTTGCGATTTACCTTCTTGTCGATAAAGAGGAATCATAAAGTCGAACAAATCTGTTAGTTTTTGTATGAGTATTTGCGTATCTTCCAAAGCTAAAACATAAGAGGATACTTCTGTTTGAAGACCTGTCTTTGGACGTAGCTCTTCCACATAAAATGGATTTTTAAGAAAACGAACATCAAATACTAAATCTGCATCAATTGGCATACCGTGCTTAAAGCCAAAGGACATGATGTTAACGGTAAAAATAGTATCTGCATCACTAGCAAATTCCTTGACAATCTTTTCACGCAATTGCTTTGGTTTCATGTTAGATGTGTTATAAACAAAATTAGCACGGCCCTTTACTACTGATAAAAGCGCTCGCTCTTGTTTAATGCCATCTAAAGGTAAACCGTTTACTGCCAATGGATGGGCCCTTCTTGTTTCTTTATAGCGTCTTACTAGCGTGGCATCGTCAGCATCTAAAAATAAAATACGAGCAACAATATCGCCTTCTTTTAGTATATGGTCTAATGCTCCTATAAGCGCATCAAAAAAGTTGCCTCCACGCATATCCATTACAGCCGCAATACGCGTACTATTTTTTCCAGAATCTCTTAGCAGAGTTAAAAAAGTTGTAAGTAACGCCGGTGGTAAATTATCAATACAGTAATACCCTAAATCTTCAAAGCTTTGAATAGCTACGGTCTTTCCAGCCCCAGACATTCCTGTAATAATAACCAATTCATGTGTACTTTGTTGGCCTTCAACCACCACTGTCATGCAACTCCTTTATTGTTCTTTTGATATTTGTATTTTTTGATGTAGTAATTCAAAATTCGTTGTATAGTCAAACGTGCCATACTGAATACCTGATTGCGAAACAGCAAATTGTAAATTAGTGCGATCTCCTTCAGCCATTGGCAAATGTGCTAAATCCTCAACTGGGTGCCATGCAAGTTTACCTTCTCTAGTTTCTACAAATGGTATACCTTCTACATCTTTAGCAACGAATGTATAAAGCATCCATTCATCTACGACTTCATCATTTTCTATAATGACCATCGTATAAACACCCTTTAGGTGAACATTTAGAGGTATAACATTTGTCTCTTCTTGAAATTCACGTATAGCAGCTTCAAAGATTGACTCTCCGCTTTCCATTTTTCCACCAGGAGCAACGTACCAACCTCGTCTTGGTTTTTGGAGTAATAATACTTTACCGTCTTTTACGGCAATTAAATTTGCAATTCTTTGCATAGGCACACCTCTAATCACTTTTGCATTCTACTCTCCATTATAGCAAGACCTTGCAAGATTTGTCCTCATTTGCAACTCTCATACCTAGACATTTAACAATTTAGTTTTATTCAAGAGCTACACATTAATTGGGTGCAAAGCTCACGTTTTTTTCACGATCCATACAAATAAAAAAGTAGGTTGCTCCCACCCAATTGAGGTGGAAACAACCTACTAAACAAAATAAAAGGGGGATTGCTAATTACATTTTTAATCATACACCTTTTATATGTCATTCAAGTTACAACAATATTAAAACCACATTAAAATTGTATTTTTTTCCTTAAAATAGCCATTTTATGCATTAATTTTCTCTAATAGCTCTTCTACATAATGCTGTACAGCTTGTGCAGCAATACTGCCATCACCAGTCGCTGTAACAATTTGACGAAGTGATTTTTCACGTACATCTCCAGCTGCAAAAATACCTGGGATTGTTGTTTCCATATTATTGTTTGTCAAAATATACCCAGCATCATTTAAAATCCCTAAAGATTCGAATGGTTTTGTTAAAGGTAGCATACCAATATACACAAACACACCATCTGTTTCAAACTCTGATTCAGTACCATCAACAGTAGATTGCAGTGTTACGCTGCCAACTTTACCATTAGCTTCATTAATTTCTTTTACTGTTGCATTCCAAATGAAATCAATTTTGTCATTTGCAAAGGCACGATCTTGTAGAATTTTTTGTGCTCGTAATTTATCACGACGGTGGACAATTGTTACTTTATCAGCAAAGCGTGTTAAATATACGCCCTCTTCTACAGCAGAATCTCCCCCACCAACAACTACAAGATTTTTTTGTTTAAAGAACGCACCATCACAAACTGCACAGTAGCTGACACCACGGCCGCCAAGTTCTTTTTCACCAGGCACACCCATTTTTTTATACTCTGCACCAGTAGTAATAATAATGGCACGTGTTTTATATTCTTTTGTACCTGATTTAATTGTTTTATATTCTTCCCCATCGATGATTTCTGTTACATCACCATAGGCATATTCAGCACCAAATTTTTTAGCATGATCAAACATTTTAGTAGAAAGCTCTGGCCCTAAAATTGTATCAAAACCAGGATAGTTTTCTACTTCCTCTGTATTGGCCATTTGCCCACCAGGGATTCCTCGTTCTATCATAAGTGTTGACAAATTGGCACGTGATGTATAGACAGCAGCAGTCATCCCAGCTGGACCTGCACCAATGATTACTACATCATAAATTTTTTCTTCCGACATAAATACTTCCCCCTAAACAGAATACTTTTTATCTTCATTCAACAAATAGTAGTGAAAGTGTAACGTCACCTACTTAAGATCCCAACTTACAATAAAGGGGATGAAGATAAACCCTTGGCAACTAGCAAGGATAAAAATTCAAATGCAATGCCGCCAGGGCAAATTAATGATAACGTTAGTATGTTCATCGTATGTGAAAGTATAAAGTTATTCAACTATGTTGCTCACACACTAATTATGACTGTTTGGTAAAAAGGCTAAAATTTCATCAATATACTTCGATAAAGTGGCAACAGATACTCCATATTGTTGAGCTATTTCCTTTTTTGTCACTTTAAGCATCTGTGAAGATCTAAATAAATAATCATTTGCACCTGCAATCGCAACAGGATTTGTGAAACGGTAATTTTGATTTAGAGCTTGTTCGCACAGGACAAACCACATTTGAAACATTGGTACAATCAGTGTTGATAATTTGCCATACTGCTCTAATAAAATTTCCGGCACATGAACAGCACGTAAAAAGCTTGCCTCTATTTTGTTTTTCTTATCAAATTCATGACCAAGTGCATAAGCTAAAAATAATTTCTCAAATGAACCTAATTGTTCAATATTGACCAATTTAGGATGGGCGATTATTTCTTGCTTATGAGCTGTTTCCTTCAATAAAAACAATCCAAAGATACGCTCACTTGAATAGCTACTTTCTAATTTTTCAACTATAAAATCGCGATCATGTTCTAATGCGTCAAGCGCAAATTCATTGTCATGTTGGCGCCAAGGTTCAAAGCCTTCTTTATCTGGGTCTAACTCTAGTAGTTGACCCCAAGCACTTTTGGAAATCTCCTCATGCCCTGAAAAATAAGCAGCATGTGATAACCAGAAGTAAAATCCTGCATCTCCTACATACCCTCTTTTTTGCATACTACGCAACCATTTAAAGGCTAATTCATATTGCCCTATTAAGGCTAATGTAGCACCTAGTTTATAACGATGCTCCCATGTATATGGCTGAATTTTAACAAGGATATTTAATAGTTCTTGTAGATCCTCTTCATTTTTTTCGTAATAGGCAATTACCGTTAAGTTACAAAGTGCATGTAAGTTTCCCTTATTTTCACGCAGTACCGTATGTAAGAGAGCCTTCGCCTGTTCCTCTTCCCCAACATAAAAATAAGCAAGTGCAAGATTATTATAGGCTGACCAAAAGGCTGGCCGATCTTCAATTAAATCTTCTAAAATATTAATAGCTTCAGGAAAGTCGCCTTTTTCCATATGGCGGCGAGCTTGTTCCTGACGATATAAATCCTCACCAGATCCTTCAAGCTCCTCAAAATCATCTTGCTCGAATGCGACAAATTCTAATATTTCTGCTGCTTCATCCGCATAAGCACCCTCAGGTTCAAGCTGCAAATACTCCTCAGCAAAGCGTTTAGCATCCTGCATGATTCCCACACAACCTGACACTTCTGCCATATAAAAAATAATTTCTGGATTATCCGGATCAATTTGATATGCATGACGAAGCAGATCATACGCTTCTTCAAAACGTTGACCTTCTAACTCTACAATGGCTAGCTGCAAGATAATCATTGGATCATCGGGACTAAGATCTACTGCACGCTGCAAATATTTATAGGCTTTATTCATTTGTCCACTGTTCATAGCTTGAATTGATTTTTTATAATAATAGTCGCCTGTTGGAATGAACGATACTACATTCGATTGGTTCTCATTTTGACGTTTCTTTTCCAATACATTTCCTCCGAAACAAGAAATAAGGAACGTATTAAACGTTCCTTTACACAGTAAACCCTATTATACCATACAATTAATAATATGCTGTTATTTCTCCTCGTGACGTTTTTCCAACACATACAAGACATCAAAAATACTTACCTTCTGTTCTTGCAGTAAAACTAGAAGGTGATAAATTAAATCAGCTGCCTCCCATTTTACTTCTTCTGCATCGCGATTTTTGGCCCCAATGACCACCTCTGTCGCTTCCTCACCAACTTTTTTACAGATTTTATCAATGCCCTTCTCAAATAAATATGTAGTATAAGCTCCTTTTGGCATTTCCTGCTCTCGCTTTTCAATAACTTGGACAAGTTTTGCGATCATCTCTACAGAGCCAACCTCAGCATTTTGTTGAACAATCTCCGTGAAGCAAGAAGTTGTACCATGATGACAAGCTGGGCCAGCAGGTAAAACTTCCACAACTAATGCATCTTGATCACAGTCTGTTTTAATTGACACTACTTTTTGTTTATGGCCACTTGTAGCACCCTTATGCCAAAGCTCTTGACGTGAACGAGAATAAAACCAAGTTTCACCTGATTCAATTGTTTTGGCCAATGACTCTTTATTCATATAGGCCACCGTCAGCACTTCTTTCGTATTGGCATCTTGTACTACTGCTGTAACAAGACCTCTCTCATCAAATTGAATACGCTCTATCATCTTACCGCCACTCCTTTTTCACGTAAGTACTCTTTCACTTGGGCTACGCTTGTTTCTTTGTAATGGAAGATAGAAGCTGCAAGCGCTGCATCTGCATCAACTTCGTCTGCTAATACTTCACAAAAATGTTCGGCATGTCCTGCACCGCCACTTGCAATCACAGGGACTGTCACGGCCTCTCGTACCGCTTTCGTTAACCCCAAATCAAATCCAGATTTTTCTCCATCTTGATTCATACTGGTTAACAAAATTTCACCTGCTCCTAAGCGCACCGCTTCCTTTGCCCATTCAATAGCTGACCAAGTAGTTTTGTTGCGCCCACCATGGGTGTAAACCATCCACGTGCTGTCCTCTTCACTATAACGAGCATCAATTGCCACAACGATACATTGGGCACCAAAGAAGTCGGCGCCTTCTTGAATAAGGGCAGGACGCTCTAAAGCGGATGTATTCACTGACACTTTATCAGCACCAGCGCGTAAAATACGTTTCATATCATCTAACGTCCGAATACCGCCGCCAACTGTAAAAGGAATCGCAAGCGTAGCTGCTGTTTGTCGAACAACATCTATCATTGTTTCTCGACCTTCATGTGAAGCAGATATATCTAAGAATACAAGCTCATCTGCTCCTTGTTCATCATAGAATTTTGCAAGTTCCACCGGGTCACCCGCATCTCGAATAGATACAAATTGTATACCTTTTACAACGCGCCCCTCCTTCACATCCAAGCAGGGAATAATCCGTTTAGTTAGCATACTTTCACACCTTTCAACCATTGCTCTAATAAATATACGCCCAACTCTCCCGATTTTTCAGGGTGAAATTGCATCCCAGTCACGGAACCATTGGCTACAATGCCTGGGACTTGAATGCCATAATAGTCTGCATAGGCAACAAGCTCTGACTCCTCTATACCTGTCGCATAAAACGAATGAACGAAATAGACATGTTTCGCAGGTGCTCTAGTTTCTAACCAAGCAGGAGGATTCTTCATCATCAATTCGTTCCAGCCCATATGTGGTACTCGATATACTTGACCTTCATTCGTTCCGCTAAAACGCTTAATACGTCCTTTAAAGAAACCTAAACCATTTGTTGGTATAACCTCATCACTTTGCTCAAATAATAATTGCATCCCCAGACAGATTCCTAAAAGAGGGCGATTTTGGCTTTGGGCATCTTTTAAATAATGATCTAATTTTGTCTCAGCTAAACGCCTTCTAGCATCCGGAAATGCACCAACTCCTGGTAATAAAAGCGCATCTGTAACATCTAGTTTTTCTTCATCAGCTGTCACAATCACCTCACAGCCTAATCGTTTTAATGCTTGTTCTACACTAAATAAATTCCCCATGCCATAATCAATCACACCTATTTTCACGTTAACAGCCCCTTAGTCGATGGTACCCCTTTAACACGTGGGTCAATTTCAACCGCAGCATCAATCGCCCTTGCTAATGCTTTGAAAATCGCCTCAATGATATGGTGTGTATTATGTCCATAAGGTACAATCACGTGTACATTCATTCTTGCTTCAAGTGCAAATTTCCACAAAAATTCATGCACTAACTCTGTATCAAAAGTTCCCACTTTTTCTTTTAAAGTAGGCACACGGTATTCTAAATGTGGACGATTCGAGCAATCTACTACCACCTGTGCAAGTGCATCATCCATCGGCACAAATGCCGTTCCATAGCGTTTAATGCCCTTCTTATCACCAAGAGCCTCTCGAATTGCTTGTCCTAAGACAATGCCAAGATCCTCTGTTGTATGGTGATCATCTATATAGGTATCTCCATTTGCATGGATGATCCCATTAAAAAGACCGTGCTTGAAAAATAAATCCAGCATATGATCCATAAAGCCCACGCCTGTTTTGATCTCTGCCTTCCCCTCACCATCTAAATCAATGGCTACTGAAATTTGCGTTTCATTGGTTGAACGCTCTACTTTTGCATATCGTTTCTTTTCAATCATTGTGCTATTCCTTCTCCCATCCACGAGATTCCACTGCACGTGCATGCCCCTCTAGGCCTTCCATCCGTGCAAGACGTGCAATTTTTGGTGCATTGTCTTTCCAGGTTTTTTCACTGTAGTAAACAATACTTGATTTTTTCACAAAATCATCTACAGTTAAGCCACTTGCATAACGTGCTGTGCTATTTGTTGGTAACACATGGTTCGTCCCCGCAAAATAATCACCCACAGGCTCTGAACTATAACGACCTATAAAAATACAACCTGCATGCCTTATTTGCTCTGCAATAGCCTCAGCATTTTTGGTCACAATTTCTAAATGCTCAGGTGCCAATGAATTAATCGCTTCTACTGCATCTGAAACCGTTTCAGCTAGATAAATGACCCCAAAATTTTCGATTGAAGCACGTGCCACTTCTTGACGTGGTAAAGTGTTCAATTGCTTTTCTATCTCTTCAGCTACCTTTTTGGCCAATTGCTCTGATGGCGTGACAAGCATGGAACAAGCTAATGGATCATGTTCGGCTTGTGATAAAAGATCTGCAGCGATTTCGTCCGGAAATGCTGTGTCATCAGCTAGCACAGCAATTTCACTCGGTCCTGCAATCATGTCAATCGCAACCTCCCCAAATACCTCCCGTTTGGCAAGTGCCACATAAATATTTCCGGGGCCTGTAATTTTATCGACTGGCGCAATGCTTTCTGTGCCATATGCAAGAGCGGCAATCGCTTGTGCACCACCAACTTTATAGATTTCTTCAACCCCCAATAGCTGAGCGGCCACTAGCACACCTGCTGGCAATTTTCCATCGCGTCCTGCTGGAGAAGTAATCACGGTGCGCTTCACGCCTGCTACCTGTGCTGGAATCACATTCATTAACACAGATGATGGATATGCGGCTGTACCACCTGGAACATACAGCCCTACTGCATCTAAAGCTGTAATGCGTTGTCCCAGCCAAGAACCATCCCCTATCTCTAAGCGATAACCAGAACGTACCTGTTGTTCGTGATAAAGGCGAATATTTTTAGCCGCATCTGATAAGTCCTGATAGAGTTGATGGTCAAGGGCATTTACTGCTTCTTGTATCTCTGCCTTCGTGACACGCAAGTTTGTAGGAATATATCCATCCCAACGTTCTGTATAGGCACGTAACGCTACATCTCCCTGTGCTCTCACATCTGATAGCACCTGTCGTACAATTTTTAACTGTTCCTCATTTCCTCCTTCAAGTGGTCTTTTTAAGGAAATGCCTTTTACCAGTTTTTTTATTTTCATTGAATTAAACCCCTTCAGTTACTCAAATGTAGCTAGACTCGATTACTTTTTTGTTCATTCACACACTTCTTTAGCCGCCTCACAAGGTCCATAATGCGTTCACCCTTCATGCGATAACTTACTGGATTGGCAATTAACCGAGAGGAAACAGCCGTAATAAATTCATATTCAACTAACCCGTTCTCTTTTAATGTACGCCCCGTAGAAACGATATCGACAATTCGATCAGCTAAACCAATCATTGGTGCTAATTCAATAGATCCATTAAGTTCAATTATTTCGACTTGCTCCCCTATGCCTTTATAGTATTTCGTCGCAATATTCGGATATTTCGTAGCAATTCTAGGAGCAATTTCATTCATCTCAGTATCTGGTAAACCTGCTGACGCGATATAGCAATTACTAATTTTCAAATCAAGTAATTCATGCACCTCTCGCTGTTGCTCTAACAATACATCCTTCCCAGCAATACCGATATCGGCTACACCATGTTCAACATAGACAGGCACATCCATTGGCTTTGACAAAATAAAGCGAATTTTTTCTTCTGGTATTTCAATCATTAATTTACGCGACATTTCTACCTCTTCTGGTAAATTAAAACCTGCCTCTAACAGCATTTGATAGGCCTCTTCAAAGATTCGCCCCTTTGGCATTGCAATCGTTAAATCATTCACTGCCAACTTCCTCCTGTCTAACTACAACTACTTCTGTAAAGTATGCTAAAAAGGCTTCTTCATCGACAAGGCTACTACGTAACTGTAATGTGGCTAATTTTCCTGCTGCCCGTAATGCTTTTACCTTTACTAAAGCTACCTCGAATTGTTCTTCCTCAAAGAGCACAACAGTTGCTTCTAGTTGCTTCTCTGACTGTCCATTTAATGTTTCCAATAAACGATCGACTCGAATACTAAAACCTGTCGCACCAACAGTTGACCCAAACACCTCTAATAATCCATCGTAACGGCCACCATTTCCTAATGGAAAACCACTGCCTGAGGCAAATACTTCAAAAAGCATGCCTGTGTAATAACTCATATGACTCGATAGTGTAAAATCAAACGCGACATAATCTGCTAAGTCGGCCATTTCTAATAGTTGAGCAAGCTGTTGCATGTATTCTAATGCATCATTTTTACGTACATATTTTTCGATATCGCGGATATGTTTCACGTCCATTGCTTCTTCAATAAATTGTAAGAGCGTATCTGATTTAGCTTTAGGCAAATCAAATGACTCCACAGCTTCTTCAAATCCGACATAATTCCGCTGCACAAGCAATGTTCTAAGTGTGGCTTGCTGGTCAATACTCTCCGTGTAATCTTGTAAAATGCAGTTTAGTATTCCTGCATGGCCAATCGTCACTTTAAATGCTTCTAATTGTAAATGCTTTAAAAGCTCCATTGCTGTCACTATGACTTCTACATCGGCAAATACAGTTTGGTCGCCTATTAATTCAATACCCATTTGATCGAATTCTGCTGGTCTACCACCTTCTGCTTCTTGTGCACGAAAAACACTTGCGAAGTAAGCTAAACGTTGAGGAATCATTTCTTTCAATAATTTCGAAGTAGCCACTCGAGCAATAGGGGTAGTCATATCTGGTCGCAGTACTAGCGTATTTCCTTGACTATCCACAAGTTTAAATAAATGAGTATCAGCAATCGCAGAAGCTTTTCCGACTGTATCGAAATACTCCACAGCAGGTGTTTTGATAAACTCATATCCTCTTTTACATAAAAAATCTCTGCCAGCCTGTCTAACTGCTTCAACTTTTTCAAAGATTTGCGGAAATGTATCACGCATTCCAAGAGGTTTTTCAAACATTTTTATCGACGACATCTGAACACTTCCTTACATTTCACTTTAATTCACTAGAGTGTTAGAGAATTAGATTATGAAAGAATTCTAACTTATTTCATTTAAACAGTCAATATTATCCTTGTAATTATCTAAATCTTTAAATACTTATTATTCTGTTAATTATATACATAGCATAACTTTCAATAAGTGTTCTGCTCATGAAATTCTACCGAATCTATTAACTGAGAATGAGAATATGTCTAAAATGTGACAAGTGAATTAATAGCTGTATAAGATTCTCTGTGAAAAATTGATAATGATTCTCGAGTTGACAAAGATACTGATTATTCCGTTACCTATTCTCAATAACACAAAATATAAATTATACTAAAATAATTAAAATAGGACAAGTAATTAAAATGATTCTCAATCTCATTATCAACAGAAACACTATAATATCAATATTTCCATTGATTATTACTCTCATTCTATTTTTACTTTTACAATTTAAAAAGCTTAATATAGAATAACATTAATAATAAAACAGCATATAATCTACACATTGGAGGGATTTATGATGGCATGTCCATTCGTACAACTTAGTGAGCAAATGATCGTTAGTATTTGTAAAGGTGATTTTTATCCTGGTGATAAAATAACATTGCATACAACTGAAGATATTGATGGTACTGCAATTAAATCAACCTTTGTTGAATCAACTTGCTTAGGCGATCATGATAATTGTGAATTCAAGTCAGAATATGACGCAGCTCTTGCATAAACCATAAAAAAATGCTACTCCAAAACTGTGGTAGCTTTTACTACAAAAAAAAAACGCACGAAAGTATGTAACCATACAACGTGCGTTTTTATTATTTTTTTGGTGTACACCATTCTACAACCTCATTGCGCTTCCGCTCTGCCATTTGTTCAGCAGTATAAATAATTCGCATAGGATTGCCTCCTGCTAAACAGCCAGCTGGCACATCCTTATGTACAAGGGTGGCGGCTGAAACAATGGCACCATCTCCTATTGTTACACCTGGTAAAATCGTTGAATTTGCACCAATCATTACTTCATTTCCAATATGAACATCACCCAAGCGATATTCCTCTATTAAATATTCATGTGCTAAGATTGTAGTACTAAAACCAATCACCGTATTTTCGCCAATGAAAATACGTTCGGGAAACATGGTATCTGGCATGACCATTAAGGCTATCGAAGTTCGCTCGCCGATTGTCATGTTTAAAAATGTACGATACAGCCAGTTTTTCACACGTAAAAATGGTGTGAAGCGTCCAATTTGAATGACAATGAAACACTTCATCACCTTCCAAAAGGACACCGTGTCGTATATATTCCAAAGTGAATTGGCTCCTTCAACACGGTAGCGTTCTGTTTTACGTGCCATCTACCATTACCCCTCTTTCACAATAGCCAATAAATCTGTCATATGTTGCAGTATATATTCTGGTTGATACTGTTTTAAATATGCCTCACCTTTAATTGCCCAAGCAACACCTGCTGCTCTTACACCAGCACGATGTCCTGCTTCAATATCATGCGAATTATCACCAATCATAATGGCATCTTCTTTGTCTATTCCTAAACGCTTCAATGCAAGTAATACTGGCTCTGGATCAGGTTTCACATTTGTTACATCATCTGTGCCAATACGCACATCAAATAAATGTGTCGCTCCCATAATAGAAAGTCCACGATCAATGGTATCATTTCGTTTCGTCGAAACAATAGCCAATCGAATACCTTGTGCTTTTAATTGCACTAATGTTGATACAACATCAGGATATTCGCTAATAAGTTCGTCATGGTGCTTTATATTCCAAGCGCGATAATTTGCGATCAAAGCTTCCTCTTCACCAGGAGCAATGTCATTAAATGTCTGTTTGAGTGATGGTCCAATGAATTTCAAGCAATCTTTTGGCGAATATTGCCCGGGAAATCGCTCATTTAATACATGCATAAATGTTTGAATGATGAGATCATTCGTATTAAGTAACGTGCCATCAAAATCAAACAATAGTGCTTTAACAGCCATATTTTACATCCCCTTATTTATTATCCAAGTATTTTACGGCTGGTTTCACCTTTATTCTACGATAGATTATGGCACCTAATCCAACTACGATACTAATAATAGATACAACCTGTGCAGAGCGTAAATCACCTACTAGGTAGAGACTATCTGTACGCATGCCTTCAATATAGAAGCGACCAATAGAATACCAAATTAAATAGCTAAAGAAAATTTCACCACGGTTTAGGTTTACTTTACGTAAAACTAATAAAATGATAAGCCCAATTAGGTTCCAAACGGATTCATATAAAAATGTTGGATGTACATACGAACCTAATTCTTCGATATACATTTGATTAATAATCCAATCTGGGAGCATTAGATTTTCTAAAAATGCTTTTGATACTTCTCCTCCATAAGCCTCTTGGTTCATAAAATTGCCCCAGCGACCTATAATCTGTCCAATTAAAATACTAGGCGCTGCAATATCTGCTACTCGTAAAAAGCTTACATTTTTTATACGAGTAAATATGTAAGCCGTCACAAATGCCCCAATCAGCGCACCGTGTATAGCAATACCGCCATTCCATATCTCAATGATTTTACCTGGATTTTCACTATAGTAATCCCAGCGCATTGACACATAATAAATGCGCGCACAAATGATGGATATTGGAACTGCCCACAATAATAAATCTGCAAGAAAGTCTTCAGGCAGTCCTCGCTTTACGGCCTCTCTCTGGCCCACCACATAAGCTAAAATAATACCCGATACGATGAGCAATCCATACCAACGAACTGGTATTGGCCCTAAATGAAAGGCAATCGGGTTAATCTGTAAAAGTAATAAATCCATCTTCTGCTCCTCTCCAACTATCTGTTACCAAAGAAAGTTTAACTTTTAATCATCTAACACATCGTTTGACGAAATGACCTCATCTAAACGTCTTGAAAATTCTTCAGCCGCATTTACGCCCATTTTCTTTAATCGATAATTCATCGCTGCTACTTCGATAATAACTGATACATTTCGTCCCGGTCTTACAGGAATTGTTAATTTCGTCAACTCTGTATCAATTATTTTCATTTTCTCTTCTTCTAAGCCTAATCGATCATAAACTTTTTGCGGATCCCAAATTTCTAGTTCAATAATGAGTGTAATACGTTTATACGGACGTACCGCACTAGCACCAAATAGTGTCATAATGTCAATAATGCCGATGCCTCGTATCTCCAATAGATGCTCTAAAAGAGGAGGTGGACTACCAATTAATAAATTTTCTGATTCTTGTCGAATTTCAACACAATCGTCCGCTACTAAACGGTGACCTTTTTTGACGAGTTCAAGGGCTGTTTCACTTTTACCCACACCACTTTTACCAATAATAAGAATACCAATACCATACACATCGACAAGTACACCATGTGCAGCTGTCATTGGTGCTAAGCGGCCCTCTAAATAATTTGTCAATCTACTTGAAAATTTAGTTGTTGTCATATGTGTTTTAAAAACAGGAACATGCTTTTCGTTGGAAGCTTGAATCAGCTCCTCAGGTACTACTAAATCCCGAGAAATTATAATAGCAGGTGTATCTTGGGAACAAAGTAAACGCATCCGATCAAGCTTGACATCTGCTGGTAGCATTTCAAAAAAGGACAGCTCCGTTTTGCCAAGCAACTGTACCCGATTGGCTGGATAGTGCGTGAAATACCCTGCCATTTCAAGTCCTGGTCTTGAAATATCACTTGTTACAATCGTTCTGCCGATTCCTTCCTCACCAGCTAATAACTCTAACTTAAATTTCTCCATAACATCTCTCGTTAATACTACGACCAATGAAAAAGCCTCCAATCAATGGATAAGGTTCTCCTTATTTTAGCATGTCTATGTATAAAAGAAATGTATTTACTCTTAACAAAAAAACTAGCGGCTCTCCAGCCCGCTAGTTTTTAAAGTATTATTTCTGAGTAGCTAACCATTTAGCAACTGCCTCAGCATCTGCCCCTTTTACAAGTCCTTTAGGCATGCCATTTTTACCATTATTAATAATATCTAAAATTTCCGATTCCGATAAACGAGAACCTACATTGTTTAATGCTGGTCCAGTCGCACCCTGTAGTTCGCCACCATGACATGTAACACATGATTTCATTGCGATAGCTTCTCCATCTGGAGCAGTAGCACTTTCATTGTTAGTTGCCTCTTTATTTCCGCCACCACATGCTGCTAAGAAAATTGCTGAACCGAACACTAATGTTAACATTGCTTTTTTCATTAGTACCCCTCCTCATAATCGATAAAAACCTTACGCCGCCATTATACCAAAATTATGCACGTTTGAAACCTTCTCCTAATACCTCATAGGCATCCGAAACGATTACAAACGCTGATGGGTCAACGCTTTTAATGAGTTGTTTCAGCTTTGTGAATTCTGTCTGATAAACAACAACCATAAGAACTGGTCGTGCCTCTCCTGTATAGCCTCCAAATGCTTGCAACTTGGTTACACCACGATTGATTTCAGCATAAATGGCTTCACGTACCTCATCTTGTTTCAACGTAATAATATAGACCATTTTAGATTGACTAAAACCTAGCTGAATAATATCAATCGTTTTAGTTGTTACATAAAGTCCAATTAGGGCATACAAACCTTTTTCTAAATCAAAAACAACTGCTGCACTAATCGCAATGATGCCATCTATTAACAGTACACTTGTACCAAGCGATAATCCAGTAAACTTCGTAATGATTTGCGCTAGTAAATCAGTGCCACCAGTAGAAGCATTCCCTTTAAAGACAAGTCCTATTCCTAATCCAACAACAATTCCGCCAAAAAGAGCTCCAAGCAAAGGATTATCAGTCCATGGCTCCCAGCTATTTGTTAGCAAGACAATAAACGGTAAAGTAATCGTCCCAATAAATGATTTTATGCCAAATTTTTTGCCGAGAAATAAGACACCCGCTATAAATAGCGGAACATTAAAGGCATATTGAACAATACCTGGATTCCAACCAAATAAGCCATGCAAAATCGTACTTATTCCACTTACCCCACCTGAAGCAACCTGATTTGGTAATAAAAAGACATTAAAACCAATAGCAATCACTGCCGCCCCTACAATAACATATACATACTCCACAATGTTTTCCCTAACATCATGTTTCATTTCCCCACGCCCACTTCAACTATCAGAATTTTTTAAAGACTAGATGATTATAGCAAATCCTTTCTCCATTGAGAACTTCATCTTGATGAAGGGATCTGCTATTGCGGAAGATAAAAAATAAGCTATCTTCAACTGAATGTAAGATAGCTTATTGTTCTAAGTATAGGGGCTTAAAATGACTTTTCTGCCCACTCCATTGCTTCATAATATAGAAGATCCATATCGACAAGTGGGATATTCAATTGTGCACCTAACTCCTCTAGTCGTACCCAATCTAATTTACCAAGAGCAATACTAAATTCTAGAAAAGGCGTCATATCCGTTTCATTACCTAAGATTGTATTTGTAATATCTTCTGAAAATGGTAGCTGCTGCAATATGACACACATTGGTCTTTGTAGCAATGTATCAATAAGCGAGAACATGCCTACTAAGAAATATTCTGAGAAATTCTTTTTGTAAGATAGCTTGGCTAACTTCTCACAAACTTTTGCTCGGAATAACGAAGTACACATCACTTCTTTAAAAAGATCAGAATCTGCATCGATATCAATTTCTCGCATTGCTAATAGATAAATCCATTTTCGTAAATTGGATATTCCTAATAACACAATTGCTTGTTTGATGGAGCGTACTTTAGATTTTGAACGCTTAGAAGAATTATTGATCATTTGTAATAATTTATACGTCAAAGAAATATCTCGTTCGATATTTTCTGCTAATAATTGAATATTAGGTTCTTCTTCTTTTAACAAAGAGATTATATGAATATACTGAATCGCATTAGCAGGGATGTCTGTTGCTTTTATAATTTGAGGTTGTTCAAAAAAATAGCCTTGAAATAGTACGTAACCTGAAGATTTAGCCACTTCAAATTGATGACGAGTCTCTACTTTTTCAGCGAGCAATTGAATGTGTGGAAAATTTTCCTTTACCTTATTTTCAATCTCCATTCTTTTGACCATAGATGTTGCTAGAAAATCTACTTTAATATAATCAATATGTTTAAATAATTCATCATATATTTCAACTTGTTCATCCATAATAAAATCATCTAATGCAATTTGAAAACCATATTTTTTTAACTCCATCACGCGTTCCACTAATTGAGATGTCAGTGGAACATCCTCTAAAACTTCAATTACAACCTGTGAAGGATTTAAAAATTCATGAATGGAGCTCATGAGTAAGTTGTCAGTAAAATTAACAAAGCCTGGCTTACCTTTCGTTACCTCTTCAAAACCAATTGAAAGAAATGAGTTCACAAGTACATCAATAGTTGCTGCATCTGAATCAACCATTGGAAAGGCATTTACGTTTTTGCCACGATATAATAATTCATACGCAACGACCTGTTCATGAAGATTAAAAATAGGCTGCCTGCCAATAAATACTTCCATTTCGTTGCCCCCACTTCTCCATATTCTAGTAATTAATAGTATAACATTTTTTACGACCTGATGCTTATACTTCAGTATAATTTATCATCACCATTTAGGATTTACTAAATCCTTATTTCTACATAAAAAAAGACAGTCCAAGTGATGTTGCACCACTTTAGGACTGTCCTAATTATTTGCCAACTTTGGCTTTAATCGCACCAATTACTGCAGGCACGACAGAGATAAAGATAATCAATATGAGCACAACAGAGAAGTTATCTTTAATAATAGGAATATTACCAAAGAAGTAACCAAGTAATGTACAGCTGAATACCCATAATACTGCACCTAAAATATTATAAAGTAAGAAGTAGCTATAATTCATTTTACTTGCACCCGCTACGAATGGGATAAATGTACGGATAAATGGCATAAAACGAGCTATAACAATCGTTTTTCCACCATGTGTATTAAAGAATTTTTCAGCTGCTTCCATACGTTCTTTTTTAACAACTCTTCCAAGAAGACTCTTTGGAGGAATGGACGTTCCGACTTTATGTCCAATATGGTAGTTCATTGTATCACCTAGAATGGCCGCTGCTAAAAATACTGGAATTAGTATCCACATATCAAAGGCCCCCATTGCAGCAGCCAATGTACCACTTGCAAATAGCAATGAATCACCCGGTAAGAATGGGAAAATAACGACGCCTGTTTCTACAAAAACAATTGCAAATAAAATAAGATAACTCCAATTGCCAAAATCACGAATAATTTCTTCTAAATGCACATCGATATGCATAATAAAGCTTATTAACTCCTTAATGAGTTCTATCATGTTTTTGTATGCTCTCTTTCAATAGTATTTTTGCCTAAAAGCTTTGACGTAGCCTTACATCAAAGGGTTCCAGTTTTGTACGTCTTTTTACATTACTTCCTCACTATATGGCAAGCTCTTGAAAAGTATGTAGAAGATTTCACAAGTTTGATTTTATCACTTACAGATAGCTACGCTCAACTCATTTTACTATTATACGAATAATGTACAAAAAAAGAGCTACCATTTTTCAATAGTAGCTTTTTTCGTTTATACCTTTTCTTTTAAAGAGCGGCGAAGTATTTTTCCAGTCGTGTTTTTAGGTAGTTCATCCATAATTTCAATCACCTTTGGCACCTTATATTTCACCATATGCTTGCCACAATATGATAAAAGATCTTCAGTCGTAGTGGCTGCAACTTCTTTTAATACAACATATGCATGAACAGCCTCCCCTAAGTTAGGATCAGGGAACCCAACCACTGCTGCCTCCACAATATTATTATGGGCAAACAATACTTCCTCAACCTCTCTAGGATAAACATTATAGCCTCCTACAATAATCATATCCTTTTTACGATCGACAATGTAAAAATAGCCTTCGTCATCAACTTTCGCTAAATCCCCTGTATAGAGCCAGCCATCGCGGATCGCCATCGCCGTTTCCTCTGGCATTTTATAATAACCCTTCATAACGTTAGGGCCACGTACTATTAGCTCCCCAACCTCACCAACAGGTACTTCCTGACCGTTCACATCAACTACTCTATTCTCTACATTGCTAATTGATGTACCGATAGATCCAGCTTTACGATCACGATCTAATGGATTAAAGCATGTCACGGGTGAAGCTTCTGAAAGCCCGTATCCTTCTGACACACGCACATTAAATTTCTGCTCGAAATTATGTAATAGTGCAACAGGTAAAGAGGCTCCCCCTGAAATAGTTAAACGAATTGTCGAGAAATCTTCCGGATTGCCTTCAGGTAATTGATATAAGAAATTATACATAGTTGGAACCCCAGCAAATACTGTTGCTTTTTGCTCTCGTGCTAAAGCAAAAATTTCCGTAGGGCTAAATCTTGGTGCTAGTAAAATCGTTGCTCCACTTAATAATGGCGCATTTACTACAACTGTTAAGGCAAAGACATGGAATACTGGTAATGTGGCAATGACACGATCATCTTCTTTGATTCCCAAATAATGGGCAACATCACGAGCATTTGAATACACATTCCCATGTGTCAGCATAGCCCCTTTTGGACTGCCCGTAGTGCCAGAAGTATATAAAATAATAGCATTTTCATCATCTGCCACTTCAACAGGTTGTAAAGATTGAGAGGTATTGGCGACGATTTGTGTAAATAAATGTGTTTTTTCTTGTGCTGTTGGTGATAAAGATGCTACTTTTTCCGCGATATCCGCCGTTGTTTCACAGACTACAAATGCTTTTACTTGTGGAAATGCTTGTACACCTTTCTCTACCAATGGCAGCAAAAGATCCAGCGCAATGACCGCTTTTACATCCCCATTATGCAAAATATAAGAAATTTCATCTGGTGTATAAATTGGGTTAACTGGAATTGCCGTTGCCCCTAAACGCATTGTTGCATACAACGCAATTAAATAATGTGGTGTATTGCCGAGTAAAAACGCCACATGGTCCCCTTTTTCAACCCCTAAATCTTGTAACCCCTTTGCAAAGCGACCAACTGTATGCTCGAATTCCCCGTATGTCGTATCCTTCCCCATAAAATGATACGCAACTTTATCCGGTTGTTCTGTTGCCTGTTGGCGAACACGTGAAACTAAATTCAATTACACCATCCCCTTATCGTATAAAATGAATCGTTATTCAGTAATATTATATAAGAAATATATCTAAAAAACAATGAGTCTTTTTATTTCATGTCATAAATTACGTCAAATAATTCATTTTTTTCTCTTTCAAACAAATACATCACGAACGAATATGAGAAATGTATCGCCAACGAATTAAATAAAAATACACTACCTGTATTAACACAAAAAAGCCAAAAGCAAAGAATACCTCTTTAACTATGGAAATATTCGCAATATCTTTCAAAATGCCCTGTACCATCAGAAAAGCAAAGGCACTATGCATCATAGCAACGCCCCAAGGTAAGAAAAATTGGGGAAATAAATGGCGGTTAACAAGCTTCTTTAACTCTATATCTGTTAAACCCATGCGCTTTAACACATCAAATTTACGCTTTTCTCGCTCTAGTGAAGTATGCAATTTAAAATAGATAAAGCTTCCCGCAGCTAGTAAGAATACGGTAGCTACTAAAACACCCACTAATGTAAATAATGAGTAGGTAGCTAATATATAAGAATAATTTAAACCAGCATTTTCAAAGTAGAATGGACTAAATTTATCCTTCTTAAGAAAATATAAATTGGATTCTAAATAATCTATATCCTTACCGATTTCTTTTGTTTCCATCCACTGTGGAATCACAAATGTAAATAAATGATAGCTTGGTTGAATGATGTTCTTTTCAGAAATCGGATTAATAAGATTTGCAAAATCCTCATCACTAATAACGATAGAATTAACACTTACAATAGAACCAGGAAACACTATCTTCGGATAGACACTATCGATCGTAATCGGTATCGAATTTTCTTCAAGTACAGTATGCACAACTCTATCTTTTAATTTTTTTAGGGAATCCTCTGAATAAGGAATAAAAACTGCCTCTCCAGAATCCATATTTAGTAATGGATAACTATAGGAAGATAGCAAGACATTCATATCGGACTCTCGAAAAACTTCCACTTCATTTTGTGTGAAAGAAGATGTTTGCTTAACAACAACAAAGCGGGACAGCTGATAAGATAAACCCTTCTCTTCTAATTGTAGCCGCAATGAATTGATATGCTCCCGTTCATAAGGATTATCAATGTCTCCCTTATAAACTAATCCTAGTGGATTTAAACGATCATATTGGGTTGTATAGGAAGACATTGTTGCTAATACACCTACAGATAAAAAAGCGAGTGTGGATACCATAGTGACAACAAAAAACATTTTCACATTATCCATCATAATATGTGTTTGCTCGGCAAGTGAAAGAAGACGATATCGTTGCCAATGAAATTTACGTTTGCCACGTGCTAAGTCTAAAAAACATGGAACAGAGTCGCTAAAAAAATAATAAGTCCCAAATGTTGCTGAAAATGGTATCAATAGCGTGAGTCCTATCAAGGAAGTATGTCCCACAACAAACGCTAGAATATACGTCGTTAATATTAAAGTAATTCCATATACAGCACGAATTTTGGAATAAGTTGTTAAACTATTTAAATAATCACTGCCTTTAATGAGATCTCGCAATTTTCTCTCTCGTGTAAAATACACACTAATAAAGGAAATCACGACAAAGGCACTTGTGAAAACACCTATTGTCAGTAGGAATGGCTGCCAGGAAACATACAGTGGTAACTCATCCAAATGCAAAATTTCCCGCACAATCATGAAAAAGAATTTCGAAAAGGAGAAACCAAAAACAATTCCCACAATGATGGAACCCGCCCCAATAATCATTGTCTCTAGAAAGACAAGTTTATTCATCTGACGCTTTTCCATTCCTAAATGCAATAAAATCGCAAATTCATGTGATCTAGCCTCTAAAAAGGCACTCATGGAATAATATAAAAAGAATAACGTAAAAAGTACGAGTACAATTTCAGCACCCACCATGCCAATAAGTGATACTTCTCCTAATATCCCGCGTTCAATATCAGGATGAAACATCAGCATTGAATAGATAAAAAATACAGCCACAGAAAAAAAGCTCGCCATGAAAAAGGCACCATATATCCGGCTGTTCCGTACGACATTACGGTAAGCGAATTGTCGAAAGGTCACCTACTTGCCCTCCTCCTAGTAAGCTCAATACATTCAATATACGTTGGAAAAACATTTGTCGACGGTCATCTCGATAAATTTCATTGAAAAATTCGCCATCCTTGATGAATAACACTCGATCACAGTAACTTGCTGCAATTGGATCATGTGTGACCATCACAATCGTCGTATGTTTATCCTTATTTACTTTCGTCAAAAGTTCAAGGACGTCACGTGAAGAATTCGAATCTAAATTACCTGTTGGCTCATCTGCCAGAATGAGGCTTGGATTATGAATAAGCGCTCGACCAATGGCCGTTCTTTGTGCTTGGCCACCTGAAATTTCATTTGGACGTTTGTGCAAGAAGGGCGTTAGGTCTAACTTTTCGACGATACTAGCTAGACGTTCCTCCATTACCTCTAATGGCTGTTGGTCTAATGTTAATGGTAGCACGATATTTTCTTCAACCGTCAGCATATGCAAAAGATTGAAGTCCTGAAACACAAAACCTAGCTGCCTTCTTCTAAAATAAGCTAGCTCTGTTGCATTGAGCTTATGTGGGTTCATACCATCCAAAATTATTTCACCACTCGTTGGTTCATCGATAGTAGAAATAATATTTAATAATGTTGTTTTGCCGCTTCCGGAAGGTCCCATTACTGCTAAAAACTCACCTTCCTCCACCTCAAAACTCAATTGATTTAAGGCACGATGTGTGACCTTGCCCTCATAAACTTTTGTCACATCTTTAATTTGTAAAATAGGCATACTTCATTCACCTTATTTCTTCATTAATTCTAAGGATTGTGGTAAAAGCCACTGTAATACAACCTCAAAGCCGATTTGAAAATGGGGCTCAGTTAATTCTAAAATGGACTCTTCCTCTACCAAACTAAAACAATGCTCACCTATAATGACATCCCAAGCATCCATTTCCCCCTCTATAATTTCACCACATACAGTGTAATGACCACTATACATAATCTGTTGACCTTCGACGGGAAATGCATTCAATAATGTTGGTTGTTGTAAGTTTAACCCAAGGATATTTGAAAAATGTAATAGTTCTTCATCTAGTACTTCATTTGCCATGACGAAATTTTGATAGGATAAACGATCGCCCTCTTGCATATGTGTCATATAAAGAGACCTTGTTTGCTCCTTATCAATATTTAATAGCCAACCATCAATGCTTACTTCTGTCATCCTAGCTCCCCCTAATTTGTAAATGTCACTGTAACGATTGTCCCTTTTCCTACCTCTGATGTAATAACCAATTCATGTCCAAGTTTTTCACAAATTTCCTTGGCTAAATAAAGGCCCATCCCAGTAGATTCCCCTGTTTTCCGCCCATTTTCACCAGTAAAAAAGGCTTTCGTAACACGTGAAAGATCGGAAGCTGGAATACCAATTCCCTCATCACAAATGGCTAGTTGTACATAGTCATCTTTTTCAATGGCAGAAATGACTATTTTTTTATTGGCTTCAAATGTGTATTTCACCGCATTGGTTACAAACTGACCGAGAATGAAGCGAAGCCATTTCGAATCACTAGTAACAATAAGATCATCCTCAATATGAATTTCAGGGAAAACTCTTTTCGTAATAAATAAACGTTTATTTTCATTAACAGTTGCAGTCACGATAGCCTTTAACGCTACCTGTTCCACTTGCATATCATCTTCAAAGTTTTCTAATCGCGCATTCACAAGCACCATGTCTAAGCCTCTACGTAAACGATCAATCTCCTCCTGCACATTCTTCTTATCAAGAGGCCGATCGTCTTGCAAAAGTAACTCAATCACAGAAATAGGTGTTTTCATCTGATGCACCCACTGATTCATAAATTGATCATGACGCTTTTGACTTGCGTATAATGAATGCAGCTCATGTTGATAAAATCGGTATAACTCATGCATATATTTCTCGGTTTGCATTGCCTCTGGCGTTTTGGCGTTTTTTTGTAACACATCTTCCATAGCTGTAGGAAGCTGGGATATCTTCATCAAATAACGTTGTCGCATTAAATAACGGGCCAGTAAAAATGAGCATAGTAGCACAAGACTGATACAGAAAGAATATATAGCTGTATCAATATTTCTGAAACCATCTAGTCCATATAAAACCATGATGAAGCCAACTAATAAGAGCTGGAATACAATAAATGATGCGTAATCGCGTAAAAATAATTTCCAGCCCACTATAGCTCACCCGCACTCAATATGAATCGATAGCCTGCACCACGCACAGTTTCAATGGTTGACGAAATATGATAATCCGCTAGCTTTTTACGGACGCGAGTCATATTAACATTCAACGTATTTTCATCGACAAATGCCTGATCATCCCAAAGCTCTTCTAAAAGTTGCTCACGTGCTACTACTTTCGGAGCATTCCCCATAAGTAGTTCTAAAATAATACACTCTTTTTTCTGAAGAGGAATTTCTAAATCATTTTTATGCAGCTCCATTCTCTCTAAATGAAGAATAAGCTGCCCTTGCTTAATTGTCCGCTCTTCTTGCCTTGTAGCATACTCACCATATGTACGACGCAAATGACTACGAATTTTAGCCAAGACAATTTCATAATTAAAGGGCTTTGTAATAAAATCATCGCCCCCATTTTCAAGTGCAAAAATTTGGTCCATTTCACCTGAACGAGCAGAAATAAAAACAATTGGACACGTTGTATGCTGACGTAACTGACGACACCAATAGTAGCCGTCATAAGAAGGTAAATTTATATCGAGCAGCACCATATGTGGATTAAATGCTGTAAATTCTTCTATAAGATGATCAAACTCTTGAATGGTTTCAACTTCGTATTGATATTTTCTAAGCGTTTCCGCTAGTAATGATGCAATCTTGACATCATCTTCAACTATGAATATTCGATGCTTTTCCATATCAACACTCCTTTCTATCTATATTGTATCAAAAAAAGGTTCGACGACATAATTGTCAGCGAACCTTTAGGCTAAATCATTACACGAAATCGTATTTTTCTTAATAAATTAATTGTAAAAAGTCTTCAGTTGAAATTCCACCAAAATAAGTTGGAATAGCAATGTCTTCTAATGCTTTAGCAATGGCCGTTCGATCATGGTTTGTCCCAACTAAGCGTTGTTCTATATCAGCCATATCACCTACACCAAAGAAATCTCCAAAAATATGTGCCTCTTCAATGACACCATGATTTACTTCAAGGCGAATATCGATGCCTCCTGTTGGGAAACGGTGCGTCTTTTGAATATTGAAACGTGGTGATTTACCATAGTTCCATTCCCATGTTTGATAACGTTCTGCTGAAAGCTTATGAATATTTACCCAATCTTCATCCGTAAGCTCATAATAACGAATGTTTGCTTCTCCACCAAAAATGGATTTTAAAATTTCAAGTCGGAACTCTTCTATCGTCATCTTCTCTGTTAAAAACTCTGAAATGTTTGCTACTCGAGAACGAATGGATTTAATTCCTTTCGATTCAATTTTATCCTTTTTGACTTTCAAGGCTGATACAACCGCATCTATTTCCGTATCAAACATCAACGTACCATGACTGAACATACGACCACGTGTTGAAAATTGAGCATTTCCAGAGACTTTACGCCCTTCTGCAAGAATATCATTACGCCCTGAAAGCTCTGCATTAACACCCATTTTTGCTAGGGCGTCTACTACTGGCTGAGTGAACTTTTTATAATTCATAAAGCTATCGCCATCATCATTTGTAATAAAACTGAAATTTAGATTTCCTAGATCATGGTACACTGCCCCACCACCAGATAGACGGCGGACAACAATAATGCCATTGTCCTCTACATAATCAGTATTGATTTCTTCAATAGTATTTTGATTTTTACCAATGATAATGGATGGCTGGTTTATATAAAAAAGTAGCACTGGCTCCTTCTCAACATCCATTGTTTTAAGCAAATACTCCTCAATAGCAAGATTAATACGTGGATCATGGATCCCTTTATTATCAACGAAAATCATAGTTTACGCTTCCTCCTTCATAAAATATCCATATTTATTTTAACGTAAATTAGGCATTTTGTGTTGACGAAAAGCATCTGTTATAATACACTAGTAAATATCAGAACAGTAATAGTACAGATGAACTTAAAGGAGGAGTCCACAATGTTAGAAAACGTAGTTGAATTTTTCAAGAATTTACCCGCTAAGCAATGTACAGAGTGCGGTGAAAAAATTGATGAACAAAGCGAATGTTACAGCAACACTTGTGAAAAATGTAACCACCTATAAGCATTTGCCTATTCTGTAATTGTCATATACGTGCCCCACACGTACTAATAATGACATCCTTCATCATTTTTTTGATGAACCTTTAATTAAATCTCTTACACTTACAAAAACAACAGCTGATACGCTCATATCAGCTGTTGTTTTTTGACTTAGGAAGCACTTACTTTTATAGACAAAATAAAGCACCCACCTTATTTGGTGAGTGCTTCAAAGACATTTTAGTTTTCTTCAGCTATTTTAGAGTAACGTTTATTATGCAGTAACATGAAATAACCAAATGTGATGGCTAAGAATGCTACTAAGAAGCCAGCTAAAACTCCATAGTTTTGCATTAAGAATGACGTATCGCCAGTGGAAATGCTTGATTTAAACGCTTGAACCGTATATGTCATCGGTAGTAGCTTATTAAATACTTGTAATGGTGATGGAATTAATTCAAGTGGGAATGTACCTGCACTTGTTGTTAGTTGTAGGATTAGTACAACGATCGCAATGAAACGTCCTGGATCACCAAAGATGGAAACAAGCATTTGGATTAAAGCTAAGAATACATAGCTTGTTAATAGTGCTGTTAGGATGAAGTAGCCCATGTTATTCACTTCAAGTCCTAGACCCCATTTAACAATGACCACTGTTAGTAACGTTTGTACTAAACCTACGACTGCTAATACAGTCACTTTACTTGTGAACCAAGATGCTCCATTTTTTGGGCGAATAGCTGGTTCAACAAGTGGGAATACAATTGAAATTAATAATGCACCTACGAATAAGCCAAGAGAAATAAAGTACGGTGCAAAACCTGTACCATAGTTAGGAACATGGTTTACAGACTCTTTTTCAACTTCAACTGGACTACCTACCATATCGTAAGTATCTTGATTTGCTTTTACTTCATTTGCTTTTTCACTTGCCTCACCTAATTTGCTAGATAATGTAGATGTACCGTCAGCAAGCTCAGTAGAACCATCTGCAAGTGTTGCTGAACCTTGTGCTAGTTCACCAGATTTTGAAGCAAGTGTAGATGTACCTTGATTTAATGTTGTTGTACCATTTGCTAATTCATTTAAACCAGATGCCAATGTTTTAGAACCTGTTACAGCTGTATTCACACCCGCATTCAGTTCACCTAGTTTTGCAGCTAATGTTGCATTACCTGCTTGTAGACCTTTGGCACCTTCCACTAAAGCAGTACTTTTTGCTGTTAATGCATTTGCACCCGCTAGTACTTCAGCTTGCCCTGCTGCAATTTGACTTGCACCTGAACTTACTTGGTTAGCACCAGCTTGTAATTTTTCTGTACCTGCTGATAACGATGTTAAACCATTATGCACACTGGCACTACCTGCTTGTAATTCTGCTAATGTTTGTTTTAATACTGCTGCTTGTTCTTCAGGCATTGAAGCCATCATGCTTTGTAATTGGTTGGATAGGGCAGTAATACCTGCCTCAACTTTTGCAGAACCATCTGTTAGTTGGCCAGCTGCACCATTTAATGCACCAGCATTTTCAGCAATAGACGCTGCACCTGCACTAATTTGTTGTTGTTTGTCATTTAAAGTAGTTAAACCTGCACCTACTTTTGCAACACCTTGTGTATATTGTGATACACCTTGTTCAAGACTAGTTGCACCATTTGCAGCCTGCTGTGCACCTTGTTGTAATTGTACAGTACCGTTTTGAAGTTTTACTAAACCACTAGATAAATCATTTGCACCTTTTGCAGCATCCCCAGCACCTTTTGTTAATTTATCAGTACCATTTGATAGTTCAACTGTACTTGATGCTAGCTGCTCAAGATAACCTTTTAAATCTTTTGCACCATTCGCTACTTTTTGTGCACCTTCGTCTAGCTTATTAGAGCCATCTGATGCCTCTGTAAAGCCATCTCCAAGTGTTGCAATAGAGTCAAATAATTTTTCAGCGTAAGTTGCTGAAACTTGTGAATTTACTTCTGCACGCACGCGATCCATTGCAGTCTCACCAATTTGTGCACCAAGGAAGTTAAGTCCCTCGTTCGGAATGTAGTTCATTACTAATTTTGATGGTTTGTCATCTAATAATGTTGTAGCATGATCAGAGAAATTTGTTGGAATCTCTAGAATCATATAATAATCCCTACTATTTAAACCTTTTTCAGCGTCAGCTTTTGAAACTTCTATAAAGTTAAATTGTTCACTATCTATCAACTTATCGACCAAGGTGTCTCCTAAGTCTAATTTAACACCATCCATTTCAGCACCAGTATCTTCATTTACTACAGCTACTGGTAAATTAGGAAGGCCTGCATAAGGATCCCAAAACGCCCATAGAAACATACCTGCATACATTACTGGGATAAATAATACAGCGATGATTGATACAAGCATTTTTCTTGTTTTAAAGATCTTCAGCCACTCAGCTTTAATCATAAATTATCTTCACTCCTATACTATTTGACCGAAAACGTCATTTGGTCATTTTTATTCAAAAAAAATATAAACCCCTACTACTTTGCAAAAAGAACACTTGATTCGACACTTCATTCTCTATTTAAATCGAATCAAGTTAGAATTAAACCTCGAAAGATTGTTTCCTTGAAAAGATTAAGAATCTTCTCTTCTGGAATAGCATCGCCGTGTAGTTCATGCCAATCAACAACAAATGCAAGATAGGCCTTTAATAATAAATAACTAACAAGCTCTGCATCACAATCTCTAATTTCACCTTTATTAATACGTCGCTGTATTAACTCTGCAACATACGATAAAATTTCTGTCTCGATGCGTAATAGCACCTGTTTAACAGCTGGTGTACGTAGTTCTTTTTCTTCCTCTATTAACTTCGCAAATAAAAGATGTTTTTCACGGAACTGTAGCATCCTCATTAAAGCATTATGTGCATTATCCATAAAGCTTGCTGATGCATCCAACACTGCATCTGCTTCCGCCTTCATCTCTCGTACAAGTGACATAGCGATTTCTTGAAATAAAATCTCTTTATTTGCAAAGAATGTATAAATCGTACCTTTACCTACATTGGCTATCTTTGCCACTTGCTCCATCGTTGTCGCCTTGTACCCAAACAATGTAAAAGATTTTGCAGCTGCTTCAAGAATTTCCTGCCTACGATCCATTAGTAACACCCTTTCTTGTTAGGTTATGTACATCTAAAGTACATTTTCATAAAAATGACCAGAAAACCATTTCGGTCATCTGGTCATTATCATATTCCTATTTTTAAAAAAATGCAAGTCTTTAATGATGATTTTTTTCATCTTTTTTTTCGTCGTTCTGATCCGTATCGTTAGATGTGTCATTACTATGATTCATCATGTTATTATCCATACTGTTATTACCTTTCTCATCCTCAGACAAAACTTGTGTCATATCGGGACTTCCCGCAATAATCTGTTGCTTAGGCATATTATGAACACCATTAGCTGTAGTAGTATGAGCATACATATAATACACCCCGTCATGATCAAATGTAGTTGTCGCTTTATATACGCCATCTTTCTCTATTTTCCCATCAATCATTTGACCTTCATCACGTTTCCCTGATTCCCATACTTCGAACTCTACAACTGCGTCATCTACGTTTTTGCCACCCTGCTCAACATGTGCTGCCAGCTCAATTGTTTCATTAAGTGCTACTTCTTTGGGTGTTAAAATTTCAACTTCTGGTATTTGAGGAACTTCTGGTTCTGGTAAAGCCGCTTGTTCCTTTTTTTCTCCACAGCCTACCAACAAGGCAGGAACTGCAATTAGTGCAAATAACCACTTTTTCATTTTTTAATCCTCCATTAATGGCAATATAATCTTAACGATTGTGCCTTTTTCAATAATACTTTCAATTTCCAGTCTTCCCTGTAACTGTTTCAATAGTTGTTCTACAATTGATAATCCTAGTCCACTACCGCCGTCTGCTCGACTCCGCGCTTTATTAACACGATAGAATCGCTCTGTTACGTGTGAAATATCCTCTTGAGGGATACCAATTCCATAATCCTTGATGGTAATTTGCGCACTACCATTCTTTTCAATAGCAACCATTTCCACTTTTGAATTTTCATACGAGTAATTAATAGCATTCTCAATAATATTTATAAAAATTTGTTTGAGCTTTACTTCATCTGCCTGAATAATTAAAGCATCATCCACATCTAAATGTAATGTTATGTTCTTTTTATCTGCTTGATGTGTTAAGATTTTTTGAACCTCACGTAAAGTCTCTCCCAGAGGTATTGGATATACTACAATCTCTGTTTGTTCATTTTCGGTTCTGGCAAGTTGAAGTAATTCGTTCGTTAACCGTTCCATCCGATTAGCCTCACGAACAATAAGCTGAATCGTTTCCTCTTTTTGGTTTTCTGTGATGATGCCATTTTGCATCGCTTCACTATAGCCTTTTACATAGCTAATTGGTGTCCGCAATTCATGAGAAACAGTTGCTAAAAATGTTTTTTGTGCTTCATCCTCTTGCTGGATTGCCTCTGCCATTTTATTAAAAGTACTAGATAATTTACCGATTTCATCTCGTGAATTTACAGGTACACGTGTCTCATAATTCCCGTAGGACATCTGTTCCACTGCACGTTGCAGATCGTTTAATGGTCGCATAATATGCCGAATACCTTTATAAATTAAATAGCTTACAACCACTAAAAATATGAAGGCACTAATAAATAACAAAATCACCCCACTATTTGCTAATTCACTAATCTTGGCTAGAGGAAAGTAAATATAAATAATGCCTTCTAATCTATTTTGATCGACAAGGGGGATGACTACAGAAATTAACTGTCGATCAAAACGAGGTTCATAACCAATTTTTTGCACATAGTTCCCAGCAAGTAATTTCTGTCTTTCCTCAGGTCCAATTAATGTTTCATAATCTATATCAAATGGAACACAGGCACTTAGCTCACGTGGATTCCTTACCGCAAATATATTTAAATTTGAATAATCGTTAAAACGTTCAATATCTGCAATAAATTCATCCGTTACCTTTCCATTGTTATATTTTGTCTGGAGCTTTAAGCCAACCTCGACCATTGTATCTTCTGTATCTTGTACATATAAACGTTGATATAAAAAATTCGTGAGGACGTACATAAAAACAACGGTAATAATTAAAAATGCGAAAATTAACAACCAAATGCGTGTGGCTATTTTTTTCATTCGCCAGGATCAAAGCGGTAGCCCACTCCCCAGACCGTTTGAATATGTGCAGCCGCTTCCTTTCCAAGCTTAATGCGTAAGGTTTTTATATGAGTGTCGACAGTTCGAGTACCACCTACATAATCAATATCCCAAATGCGTTCTAATAATTGCTCTCGTGTATAGGCATTTCCTGGATTTTTCATAAATAAATGCAGTAGTTCAAATTCTTTTAAAGTAAGGGGGATACTTTTACCATCGACCGATACTTTACGTGCTATTTCATCTATTTTAATGGGTCCAAATACTACATACTTTTGCTGTAATTCTGCAATATTCGCGCCACTTCTTCTTAATACTGCGTAAATTCTAGCTACTAGCTCATCATGAGTAAAGGGTTTAACAATATAGTCATCACCACCGAGTGTAAGACCCTTCACTTTGTCATCATTGGCGTCACGTGCTGTAAGGAATATAATCGGAACATTGGACATAGCACGTATACTTTGACAAACTACAAAGCCATCTTCGTGCGGCATCATTACATCCAGTAATACTAAATCAATTTTCTCACGTACAATTACATCATAAGCCTCTGTCCCGCTTGCAGCAGTAAATGTTTCAATATCAGAGTTATTGAGCATCATTTCTATTAAATTCCGCATATCCTGCTCATCATCAACTATTAATACAGTTGTCATTATTTTTCCTCCCTTACTAACAGTTGAAAAGCACCTTTCCCTACATCAACTGTTTTTTCTTTCTGGCCGTCTTTTATAAAGTACAATTTGTGATCGTCATAGCCAGCGACAACAATATAGTCTTTAAATTGATTGACCACGAAAGGATTTGCTCCTACTTCCTGCTGCCATTTTATGTGGCCATCAAAGTCAGCAACATATAACTCATTATGTCCATGACTTACAACAAGTACAGCATCCCTTGTCTTTTTTAACCCCACTGGCATCAATGGCATGTCAATCTCTCCATGTAATTGTCCAGTGTTCAAATCATATTTTTTAACTGAACTATTTGGCTTACTTCCCTCTCCATGACCACCTATCCAGAGCTCGTGTGTCTCTTCTACAATGGCTATTCCATGTGAAGATTTTTGGATCTGCCATTCCTGCTCAATATGTAAATTCTTCATATTTAAAACAGATAATTTTGTATCTTTGAAATTTACCACATACAGCTTATCCTTATAAGACGCCATTGACATAGGATAATTCCCAAGTTGTTGTGTGACCAGCTCGTTTCCTTCTTGATCAAAGCTTGTCACTGCATTAGTTTTACTATTCGTTATAAAAAATTGCTTGATATTGTCATCATAGTACACATTCGTTGTACCGACCTCTACTTTTTTGGAATAGAGCTTTTCTCCAGTTGATATTGTATAGACGTCCATCGTATTTAATTGATGCCCGTACAAGAGGACTTGATCATCCCCTATTAATGTCGCCCCTGAGTAAGCTTTATCAAATAACCATTTTGCTAACACTTGGCCATTCTCATCAATAAAATCCAAAGATGGTTCTTGAATATTTAAAGAAGCTATAAAATTTCGATCACGTTCAATTGACTCATACGATTTCTCCGTACAACCTGCTAACCAGACTATTTGTAGTAAAGAAAAAATGAAGAATGCCCATTTTTTCAACGTTATCACCTCTGCCCCTCTACTATACTTCACAATTGTGAAATCCGGGTGAAACTTGAGAGGTAAATTTATGACAAACCATAAAAATACATTTCACATTTTAAACTAAATATTTCAGTTGTATTCATCCAGCCAATACTCCTATAGATACATATACTACAAGGATAATGGTAAGGAGGAATATAAAGTGGTTTCCATAAGCTTATGTATGATAGTGAAAAATGAAGAGGCTGTCATCGGAAGATGTCTTGAATCTGTTAAAGATTTAGTAGATGAAATCAATATTGTAGATACCGGCTCCTCAGATAGCACAAAACAAATTGTTGCTCAATATACTGATAGAATTTTTGATTTTGAATGGATTCATCATTTCGCAGCTGCCAGGAACTTTTCCTTTCAGCAAGCAACAAAGGAATATATTCTTTGGTTAGATGCAGACGACGTATTTTTAGAAGAAGATCAAGAAAAATTTAGGGCGTTAAAGAATTCCCTTCTCCCCAGCTTTGATGCCGTTTCAATGAATTACAATCTTAGTTTTGATAGTGAAGGAAATGTAGATGCTTTAATAAGAAGAAATCGCCTTGTAAGAAAAGATAAAAACTTCCAATGGATCGGTGCTGTTCATGAATATTTAGAAGTAGGTGGCAAACTGATGGATAGCGATATAGCCGTCAGTCATTTACCTTTATCGCATGATCATTCACGTAATATTACGATTTATAAGCAACTAATTGAATCTGGAGAAACACTATCACCACGAGATACATTTTATTTTGCCAATGAATTACTAGATCACGGTCAATTTGAGGAAGCCATTTACTATTACGAATTGTTTTTAACATCAAAACAAGGCTGGGTGGAAGATAATATTCGTGCTTGCTTTAAATTAGCAGATTGCTATTCAAATTTAAGTGAAAAGGAAAACAACTTTATTGCTGTATTAAAAAGCTTTGAATACGACGTCCCCCGCCCTGAAGCATGCTGTCGCCTAGGTTATCATTTCATGGAGCAATATAAAAATTATGAAGCTATTTTTTGGTACGAACAAGCACTTATCATTAAACAAAATACTAACGCTCCTTTTCAAAATAAAAGCTTCTCAACTTGGCTTCCTCACTTGCAGCTTTGTGTTCTATTTGACCGTCTACAACAACACCAACTGGCAAACGCACATAATGAATTAGCCAGCTCTTTTATCCCTAACGATGCAAAAGTTTTACACAATAAAAAGTATTTCGAGCGTATTTTAAATAATGAACAGGTTGACTCGTGAAAAATCCTAATTACAAACCAATAAATAATACATTTACATTTTAGTAGAATACAAGTTGCTAAAAATAAACTTCGAGATGCTAAAAATAACTCTATCTTACAAGTAAATAAGTAGTTATGTGTCTATCTCCTCTATTATTTCTCAGAATACGATATTTGAGAGAGGAGGTGAGATTATATGCATTTTGGAAAATTTCTAGATCGAGTTTGCAGTAAGTGCAATTCTTTTCCTTGTTGTTGTAAAACTGGACCTAGTCCAAGTTGTCCGATTTGGCCTGTAAAACCTACCGGACCTACTGGCGGTATTACTGGACCAACAGGAAGTACGGGAGCTACTGGCGCTACTGGCATAACTGGTGTTACTGGGGCTACTGGAGCCACTGGGGCTACTGGCGTTACTGGGGCTACTGGCGCTACTGGCATAACTGGTGTTACTGGCCCTACTGGCGTTACTGGTGTTACTGGTTCTACCGGGGCTACTGGTGTTACTGGCGTTACTGGGGCTACTGGCGCTACTGGTGTTACTGGTGTTACGGGGGCTACTGGTGTTACTGGTGTTACTGGTGTTACTGGTGTTACTGGTGTTACTGGTGTTACTGGTGTTACTGGTGTTACTGGTGTTACTGGTGTTACTGGTGTTACTGGTGTTACTGGTGTTACTGGTTCTACCGGGGCTACTGGTGTTACTGGCTCTACTGGTGTTACTGGTGTTACTGGTGTTACTGGTGTTACTGGTGTTACTGGCTCTACTGGTGTTACTGGTGTTACTGGTGTTACTGGTTCTACTGGTGTTACTGGGGCTTCTGGCTCTACGGGCGCTACCGGAGATACTGGGGCTACTGGTGTTACTGGTATAACAGGGACTACGGGCGCTACCGGACCAACCGGCGTTACGGGCGCTACTGGGGTTACTGGTGTTACTGGTTCTACCGGGACTACTGGGGTTACTGGTTCTACTGGCGTTACTGGGGCTACTGGGGCTACTGGCGCTACTGGTTCTACTGGTGTTACTGGTCCTACTGGTGTTACTGGTTCTACCGGGGCTACTGGTGTTACTGGCATAACAGGGACTACGGGCGCTACCGGAACTGCTGGCACTACTGGTGCTACCGGGGCTACCGGCGCTACCGGCGCTACTGGAACTGCTGGGGTTACTGGGGATACCGGGGCTACCGGCGTTACTGGCGTTACTGGTCCTACTGGCGCTACTGGCATAACAGGGGCTACCGGCGCTACTGGAACTGCTGGGGCTACTGGGGCTACTGGCTCTACTGGCTCTACTGGCTCTACTGGTGTTACTGGTGTTACTGGTGTTACTGGTGTTACTGGTTCTACTGGTGTTACTGGTTCTACTGGCATAACTGGGGCTACTGGGGCTACTGGTGTTACTGGTTCTACCGGTGCTACTGGGGCTACTGGTGTTACTGGTGTTACTGGTTCTACTGGCGTTACTGGGGCTACTGGTGTTACTGGTCCTACTGGTGTTACTGGTCCTACTGGTTCTACTGGCGTTACTGGGGCTACTGGTGTTACTGGTCCTACTGGTGTTACTGGTCCTACTGGTGTTACTGGTGTTACTGGTTCTACCGGGGCTACTGGGGTTACTGGCATAACAGGGACTACGGGCGCTACCGGAACTGCTGGCACTACCGGCGCTACTGGAACTGCTGGGGTTACTGGGGTTACTGGGGATACCGGGGCTACCGGCGCTACTGGAACTGCTGGTTCTACTGGCGCTACTGGGGCTACTGGGGCTACCG
>Ga0213822_1000046_pt1 | contig 146878 bp, 140 predicted proteins | sample MC6MC0908MG_FD_179872 | JGI IMG/M metagenome (GOLD analysis project Ga0213822, IMG submission 179872) | Enriched soil aggregate microbial communities from Iowa State University, Ames, United States - MC6-MC0908-MG | ecosystem: Environmental > Terrestrial > Soil > Unclassified | place: USA... | reverse complement strand
GATATTACTGCGATAAAGAAAGTTGTAAATTTGCCTATAATAGGATTAATTAAAAGAAATTACGAAGACAGTGAAGTATATATTACACCAACTCTTAAGGAAATAAACGAGCTGCTAGATGTTGGAGTAGATATTATTGCTTTGGATTCTACTAGAAGAGAACGACCCAACGGTGAATCTTTAAGAGATATTGTAAAACATATCAAGAATAACGGTGTAAGGGTTATGGCGGATATTTCAACATTAGAAGAAGGTCTTTTTGCAGAAACATTAAAAGTTGATTGTGTATCAACTACATTATCAGGATACACCACCTATTCTGCAAAACAATATGGACCTGATTTCAATCTTTTAAGAGAAACGACAAAGGCGTTAAAAATACCAGTGATTGCTGAAGGACAATTTCATATGCCTCAACAAGTAACTGAAGCTTTGAGGCTTGGAGCACATGCAGTGGTAGTGGGTTCTGCTATTACTAGACCACAATTGATAACTGAAATGTATGTTGCTGAAATAAACAAGATGAAATTTGCGGAATGTAATTAATAGGTTAAAACTAGTTAACTACAAAAGTTGAAAGGTTTGTGATTGTAGTGAAGGTGGCAGGTATTGATATTGGCGGAACCTCAATTAAAGGGATCGTTATGAATGAAAACGGTGATATATTACAAACTTCTAAAATAGATACTGAGGCTGTACTAGGAAGAGATCACATTTTAGAAAATATTAAGAAGTTAATTGGGGAGCTGCTCATCAATCACTATGATCTAAAAGGAATTGGAATTGGAACAGCGGGAAGAGTTAATGTAAATACGGGTGAGGTTGTATATGCCACAGATAATTTAAAGAATTGGCAGGGAACCAATCTTAAAATGGTATTGGAGGATCATTTTAATTTGCCTGTAATGGTCGACAATGATGCAAATGCTGCTCTTATTGGTGAACATTGGTTAGGAGCAGGTAAAGGATTAAGCAATATTACCATGTGTACATTAGGTACTGGAGTAGGTGGTGCAAACATGGTTAATCGAGGTATATTACGTGGAGCTAATTGGAATGGAGGTGAATGGGGTCATGTCATTTTCATTCCAAACGGGCGTCCATGCAATTGTGGACAAAATGGATGCTTAGAACAGTATTTATCGGGTAATGCACTAGTTTACTTTGCGGAAGCAGCAACTAATCAATCTTATCTTTCGGGAAATAATGTAATGGAAGATTTTAAGAATAATAGAGTAGAAATTATTAAAGTTGTTAATGAGTATATAAACCATTTGTCTACATTTATATACAATATCCACAATAGTTTAGATCCACAGTGTATCATTATTGGCGGAGGGGTAATTGATTCAAAGGAGATTTGGTGGGACATCTTTTCCAATTCCCTAACTAGACTTGGAATCATAGTAGATGTAAGACCTGCGATTTTAGGAAACAGGGCTGGGTCAGTTGGAGCTGCAAAACTGATTTTAGATACATTTAAAAAATCAAAAGCACTGAATTAAATTAATTTTAAGGGGAGGAGATAGTGGTGAAAGATGTTCTAAGGGCTGATGTTATAGTTTTAGGAGGCGGTTTAGGCGGGTGTATGGCAGCTTTGGCAGTTGCCAAAAAAGGTTTAAACGTAATAATGACAGAGGAAACGGATTGGGTAGGTGGACAACTTACCAATCAAGCCGTTCCGCCAGATGAGCATAAGTGGATTGAAAGTTTTGGATGTACAAGTACATACCGGGAGTTTCGCAACAGAGTTCGGCAATATTATAAAGAAAATTATCCTCTTAAAAATGAAAGTAAACATAATGATTTTTTAAATCCTGGAAATGCCTGGGTAAGCAGACTTGCCCATGAACCAAGAGTAGCACTAAAAGTATTGGAAGATATGTTGGCACCTTATGTAAATAGTGGCCGTATCAATATATTGTACCTATATAAGCCGCTTGATGCATTGTTGGCTAGAGATGACATGATAGAATCAGTGACAGTTCAGCAAATTTCTACTAAGGAGAATGTAATATTAAAGGGGCAGTATTTTTTAGATGCAACAGAATGCGGAGATGTTTTGCCCATGGCAAAAGTCGAATATGTAACTGGTGCAGAGTCTAAGGCTGAAACAGGCGAGCCTCATGCATTAGAAATGGCCGACCCACTTGACATGCAGTCTATTACACATGTTTTTGCAGTTGAACATTTTGAAGGTGAAAATTTTACAATTAAAAAGCCGGATCAATATGAATTTTGGAGCCAATTCATACCGAGTTTTTCAAAGAATCCTATTTTTAATTGGTCTGCCACTGATGCTGATGACACCTCTAAAATGAAGGAATTTACTCTTTTTTCAAATGAAAAGGGGATCCCTTCATTATGGGATTACCGCCGAATAATTGATCCTTCTATTCTCGAATGCGATCTATACGGTAGTGATATAACTTTAATTAATTGGGCTCAAAATGATTATTATTTAGGTCCAATCTATGAGGTTTCAGAAGAAGAAAGACGTCATCATCTTGAAGGTGCAAGACAATTAAGTTTATCACTATTATATTGGCTACAAACTGAAGCACCGCGTCTAGACGGAAGCAAAGGATTTCCTGGTATAAGATTGTGTAAGCATGTACTAGGTACTGAGGATGGCCTTGCTAAACAACCATATATTCGGGAATCTCGTAGAATTAAGGCGATATATACTATCACAGAAAAGGATGTTAGTAAGGAACTTCGTGGAGAAAAAGGTATTTGCCGCTATATTGATAGTGTGGGAGTTGGAAGTTATCACCTTGACCTACATCCAACTACCGTATCTAACAGAACATTTTATATTCCGAACTATCCATTTGAAATTCCTCTAGGTGCTTTACTGCCTATCCATGTCAAAAATCTTTTACCTGCATGTAAGAATATTGGAACGACTCAAATTACAAACGGCTGTTATCGTCTTCATCCTACAGAATGGAATATTGGAGAATCAGCAGGATACTTAGCTGCATATTCTATTTTAAATAATGTATTACCCCACGATGTTCATGCTGATAAAAAACACTTACAATCATATCAATCCATGCTAGAAGAACAAGGAATTCAATTGCATTGGCCGGAAAATATAGTAAATGAGTAATAAAAGGCACTATCCGTATTATAATAGTTATTCGCGTTGTCCCGTCTTCAAAACTGCTTGAGACCACCGTGTGTGGTCTGGTGGGTTCGATTCCCACGCAGTCCCGCCAAAATCTACTATATTAATAGCGGACGCACAGTGATTAAATCTGTGCGTTTTTTTCGTAATAAGATACTTTTCCTATGCTTCGTTGTTTCCAGTGAGAGGGTGTGTTAAATAATACATTTCTTTATTGGTATAAGTTATCTGTAGGAGGCCATATATTGAAACATGGGTACTCCCTTTCAGTATGTAACAATCATTTTAAGAGAATCAACATTAATATTTGTTAAAATTCCTTGATAATACTGTATATTATTCCAAGGCTTTGATATACTTTTATCAAAATATCTGAGTTAAGAGGTACAGATCGTGTCGAAATCTAAAATACAATTCTGGCTGATTCAAATTTTGCTTATTTTAACGATTATTTTCGTTTCAACAAAAATTTCATTTATGTTTAGGCCAATAGGAGTCTTTTTCTCAACGCTTTTCTTTCCAATCCTGATAACAGGGTTTCTCTATTTCCTTTTAAATCCGTTAGTGAATTTTCTCGAACGAAAAAAGCTTCCTAGGATAGCAGCCATACTTGTCATATATATTGGGTTTGCTGGTCTTCTTGTGTTGGCAATGAGCAGCATCGTACCAGCTGTGTCAAAACAGGCAATCGATCTTGCCAATAATTTGCCGATCTTTGCCCATGAGACTACTGAATATTTAAATAATCTGGTTAAGTCATCAGAGTTTAAAAGCTTTATAAATGAGCAGAGTGAAATTATTGATACGGTGCAACAACGGTTAATGGAGTATGCAAATACACTGCCAAATAAACTGACGAACGCATTTATGGTTTTTTTTGGAATGGTCACTAATATAGCAGTTATTCTTGTCACTGTACCATTTTTATTATTTTACATGCTTAAGGATGGTCATAAATTTCCAAAATCCGTTTCAAATTTTATTCCGACCGGTTACAGAGATGAGGGTCTAAAAATTTTGAAAGAAACAGGGGAGACATTATCTGCCTATATTCAGGGGCAGGTGATGGTCGCCCTGGCTGTCGGAACCCTGTCTTTTATTGGATATTTAATTGTTGATTTACCCTATGCGTTAATTTTAGCGCTCATTGTAGCCTTCACCAACATTATCCCTTATGTTGGACCAATCATAGGCGGTACACCCGCTGTGCTTGTCGCTTTCTTTGATTCACCAACGAAAGCTTTACTGGTAATAGTCGTCATCCTGGTTGCCCAGCAAATAGAAGGGAACTTCCTCTCACCGATGATATTAGGTAAATCATTGGATACGCACCCAGCAACCATCATCATTATTCTATTGGCTGCAGGAAACCTGGCTGGCGTACTTGGAATGGTCTTGGCAGTTCCGACCTATGCTGTTTCAAAAGTAATTGTACTGAACTTAGTCCGATTTTTGAGAGCTACAAAAGCGGCCAAAAATATAGTAGAAGGAACTTGAGTCATAGACCAGGTTCCTTTTTTACTAAAATGATATGCTGGAGACCTATTGACTATGGAGCAAAATTCTTTTATATGAGAATGGTTTCTTATATGCTAAGACTTTTGTGGTAGAGCTGGAGCTAGCATCAGTAGCGACGATGAATATAGACCCCCGCAGCTTCAGATTAAACTTTGAATTAAATGCCATGGTATATAAGTCACTTAGACTGCTGATTTCTTATTAAAGTATTGTGTGTCATGTCTTCCTATATAGCCCTAACCTTGAACATAGTTTATTCGGTTCCTTCGCTATAAACTGCAATTAATACAGCAGCATCCTCATCCCCAATATTCTTAACGAAGTGGGGGACACTTGCACACCAGCTGAATGTATCTCCTTCTTCTAAAATAAATGAATCCTCTCCTTGTTCCGCAAGAATTTTTCCTTTTAGAACCAAATGACATTCTTCACCTTCATGTGCTTTTTTTTCACCTGTAGAAGTTCCAGGAGGAAATTCAACTAGTCTAATGCTCAAACCTCCTCTAGAACCTAAATGCTCGACCATTAAATCTGAGTCTTTAGAGGTCGTGAATTCTCTTTCATTTTTTCTTATTACAGTCATGTGTTCATCTTTTTCTAAAAGCAAATAGGGTAAAGGAACTTTTAAAAAATGTGCAATTGTCTGTAATGTACTGATTGATGGGGAGGTGTTGTTGTTTTCAACATTGCTTATAAAACCTTTTGAGAGACCCGTACCATCGCACATTTGGGCAATCGTTATTTTTTTTCTATTTCTAATTGTACGTATTTTAGAACCGATATCCATGTATATCACCTCGATAGTTTCTTAATTGTAAACTTAATTTCATATTAACAAAAAAACAATTGACATGCCAGACTTGTCTTTGGTATTGTATAGGAAACAAAGATTCATATAAGAAAACAAAGTCGGAAAATTTGTTTCCTTGTTTCTAAATATGAAAAATTTGTTTATATAAATAAATTCGTTTCTTTAAGTTTTATCTTTTTATATAGAAAACAAGGAGGATTTTCAACATGGAAACCCCAATGGTTTATGAACTACGTCGCCCAAAGAATGTTGTTCCTGGGAAGAAGTATCCTGCATTGTTTGTTATGCATGGGATAGGCAGTAACGAACACAATATGCTTTCATTGGTTAATGGTCTAGAGGAATTCTTTTATATTTTTAGTGTTAGGGGTCATCTAACACAAGGGCCGGGTTTTGCTTACTTTACAATTCAGGGCTACGGCAAACCACATCGAGAAATATTCGATAATGGGATCGATAAATTAACACACTTTATTGATTATGCATCTGAAACGTATCCACTGGATTCAAACTACTTATACTTGCTAGGTTTTAGCCAGGGTGCGATTGTTTCAATGACTTTAGCGTTAACATTAAGTAACAAAATAAAAGGTGTTGTCGCATTAAGTGGATATATACCATTATTTGTAAAAGAAGAATACAATATTAATCCTGGTAAAAATTTATCTGTCTTCATCTCACATGGGGAATTCGATCAGGTTCTGCCATTTGAATGGGGTAAAGAAAATGTCGAATATTTTACTAAGTTAGCTATTCCCGTTACGTTTCATACGTATCCAGAAGGACATGCGGTAACTGAAAAAAATCTTCAAGATTTGCAAACATGGCTTTTAAATGATGTACAAAGATAATTATTTATAATAGTAAAATTAGGGAGGGAATTTAGATGATGCCATCATTTTTTGTTGCTCATGGTTCACCATTGCTTGCAATCGAGAATAATGAATATACAAAATTTTTAACTCAATTGGGCCAAACCATGCCTCGGCCAAAGGCAATAGTTTTGTTTTCTGCTCACTGGGAATCTAAAGTCCAAAAAGTTAGCAGTGCTGACCAATATAGTACGATTTATGATTTCGGCGGTTTTGATGAAGCACTATACAAAATTGAATACCCCGCATATGGAGATCAACAAATTGTCAAAGAGATAAAGGGGTTATTTACTAAAAGTGGAATATCCTTCGAAATGGATACGCAGCGAGGATTGGATCATGGGGCTTGGGTAGTCCTCCGTTTACTTTATCCAAATGCTGATATTCCGATTGTGGCCATGTCGGTGAATCCAAACCTTACTCCAGAAGAGCAATATAATATCGGAAAAGCATTATCGGTATTAAGAGCTAATGATATTTTAATTATCACCAGTGGAGGAACATCGCATAATTTACGGGCATTAAAATGGCAAGACAATGGACAGGTTGATCAATGGGCACTTGAATTTGAAGATTGGTTAGCACATCATTTGGAAAAATGGGATTTACCAGCACTTTATAAATACGATACACTTGCTCCAAATGCAGAATATGCGGTACCTCCCTATGGGTCTGAACACTTTATTCCTATTTTTTATGCCTTAGGTGCAGCTGACGATCAGCAAAAAGCAGCATTACTACACCGCAGCTTTCGCTATGGCAACCTTAGCCACAGCGTATGGCAGTTTGGATCATTTTCTTGAAATGATAATAAATAGAGTCATAGAAAAGGGATTTACTTCAAAAATTTAAATCTTGAATTAAAAATACTGTGATATAAGATTTATTGATTATAAAAAAAACAAACAGGGAGAGAGAGGATAATAAATGCAATTAAAAAATGAAGTGGGAGTAATTGTTTTACGTATTGTTCTAGGTGTCATATTTTTCATTCATGGGTTAGCTAAGTTTCAAGGTGGAATTGAAAATATAGCTGGATGGTTTGACGGAATTGGAATACCAGGTGTTATGGCTTATGTCGTTGCAAGTATTGAAGTAATTGGAGGTATCGCTTTAATTCTTGGACTTGGAACACGTATAGTATCAGCATTGTTTGGATTATTAATGATTGGGGCAATAATCAAGGTAAAACTAGCTGTTGGTTTCTTAGGTAATGGTGAAATGGCGGGATATGAATTAGAAATTGCATACCTAGCAATGGCATTATTCTTAGTTATTAATGGTAGTAAAAAGTTTTCAGTTGATCAATTTTTAGTGAAAAACACTAATAATATATAAACCTATTAATATAAAAATTTTTGATTGTTCTACAATAGCTGTCATATTTGGCAGCTATAATTCTATTTCCATAATGATTTAGTAGGCTTTCACACTGATAAAGAGGGGTCGGTTATCAATCTTTTCTATTATTTATACATTTAAATGTGTGGAGCCGAAGAATGATAAAAAAGCTTGTAGACAAGTCTATAAACTAGATATTGTCTACAAGCTATAAAGCATATGTCTATAAAATTGTGTTTCTAGTTCTTATTTCATTGAATTAAAACTTGCTGCTATTTGAGCTCCAATAACTGCATTGTTTTTAACTAATGCAATGTTTGCATCAAGACTTTTTCCTTCTGTAAGTTCTTTTACCTTACCTAATAAGAATGGTGTTACATTTTTACCGGAAATGTGTTTTTCTTCTGCTTCCTTTAATGCAGCTTCAATGACGCCATTAATTACTTTCTCGTCCATAGCATATTCTTCAGGAATAGGGTTAGCAATAACTGCGCCGCCTTGTAGATCTAAGTCCCATTTCACTTTTAAAGTAGAGGCAATTGTCTCGACATCATCAGCACGGACGTTTACTGAGAATTCACTATTACGTGTATAGAAGGCAGGGAGTACATCCGTTTGATAACCAATAACAGGTACACCTTTTGTTTCAAGGTATTCCATAGTTAATCCTAAATCCAAGATCGACTTAGCACCTGCACAGATAACGGCCACGTTTGTTTGTCCTAGTTCTTCTAGGTCTGCTGAAATATCCATGGTTGTCTCTGCGCCTCGGTGAGCACCGCCAATACCGCCTGTTACGAAGATGTTGATTCCTGCCATTTCAGCGCAAATCATGGTTGCCGCTACAGTGGTGGCTCCAAGTTTTTTTGTAGCAATGAGGTAAGCTAAATCACGTCTTGATGCTTTTGCAACATCAGAACTTTTACCGAACATTTCTAACTCTTCATCGGATAATCCGATTTTAATTTTTCCATCAACGATCGCAATTGTAGCTGGAACGGCTCCATGGTCACGGATAATTTGTTCTACCTCACGAGCAGTTTTCACATTCTGTGGATATGGCATACCATGAGAGATGATGGTTGATTCTAAGGCAACGATGGGTTTTCCTTGTTCCTTTGCGGCACGTACTTCTTCAGATAATGTAATATATTGTTTCATGATATTTCCTCCATGTCTTTTTGTAGTTGTACTGCTGATAGCTCTTGCCTGACTGTATAGGATGATTGTAGTGTTTTGGATGCGTTTATACTTCCGGCTTTGGCAATTTCAATTAATGATTTACCTTCTAACCATGAATAAATAACGGCAGAGGAGAAAGCGTCTCCTGCTCCGGTTACATCTACAATTTCATTTGTTTCAATCGGTGGAACATGAAAGATTCCTTCTTCCTTATTACCAATCATGGAACCTTCTTTTCCATTCGTAACAACCACGTTGGCTACACCGATTGATAGCCATTTTTCTACTGCATTTTTCCACTCTTCTTCATTCCTGATTTTAGTATTAAAGTAAATTTCAGATTCATCTCGGTTGGTAATGAGCCATGAAACACCGTCTAAATCATCTGGCAATCGTTTCATCTTCGGTGCTGAAACAGGTATGATGACAATCGGTAAATCATGGCTTTTTGCGAAATGACACAAGAATTGAATGGTTTCTTTCGGACAGTTTAAATCGACTATGATACATTTTGAGCGGCTTAATATTACATCATGTTTAAGCAGTAAATCCGGTGTGATTGCCTCGTATACTTCCATATCCGCTAAAGCAATAATTAATTCACCATCAGAGTCTAAAACAGCGGTGTAGGAGCCCGTTGATTTTTCAGGGAATTGGGTAACGGTTTCTAAATTCATGTAAAGAGCTGATGATTCTTCAATAATTGACCATTCCATATCAACACCGCATGTAGATATTAGGGAAACTTGCATTCCAAGCCTGCCTAGGTTTTCGGCGATATTCCGTGCAACCCCGCCTGCATTCTGAGTAGCATAACTCGGATTGGAGGTACCTAACTGGGCTTTATCTTTTATATGGAATTTACGGTCAATATTAGCGCCGCCGATACAAATTACCTGCTGTGATTCACTTAAGATATAGGCTCTTCCTAATATATTTCCTTTTCTGATTAAACCAGAAATAATATTTGCAATAGAGGGCCGTGATAATCCTAATATTTCCGCAAGCTCTTGTTGAGAAACATAGGGATTCTTACGTATTAAATCGAGAATCATTTGTTCTTTCTCAGTCATTCTTTCAGGCATAAACTCACCTCATAACTTACAGAATCTTGTCCATTTCAATCAATGCTATTCTTTTGGATTAAAGGCTTTTAATTCTTTACGTGTTTCAGGAACTTTTACCGCACCTGATTTAATCTTTTCAACCCATTCTTTGACTGCTGCATCAATTTCAGCTTTGTTTGCAGCTTTCGCATTTATAGGAGCTAAGCCAACACCATCTTCTGCTAATCCAAATAACGCGACTTTGCCGCCAGGGAATTTGCCATCTTTTGTTTTTGTTGCAAGGTCCTTAACAGCGACATCTACTCGTTTTAAAGCCGAAGTAAGGACTACATCTGGACCCATATCAGCTTGGTCTCGGTCAACACCAATTGCCCAAATTTCTTTGCTAGGGTCTTTAGCTTTTCGATCATTCGCTTCTTTGAAAAGTCCGACACCGGTTGCACCTGCGGAGTGGAAAATTACGTCTGCTCCAGAAGAATACATTTTCGAAGCAATTGATTGACCAAGTTCTGCCTTGTCAAACGCACCTGCATATTGAACGTCCACTTTTACTTCAGGTTTAGCAGCTTTTACACCAGCTAAGAAACCAGATTCGAATCGTTCTATAACAGGAATTTCCATACCGCCAATAAATCCAATATGGTTAGATTTTGTTGTTTTAGCTGCTGTAATTCCCGCAAGGAATCCAGCTTCTTGCTCTTTGAATAAAATACTTGCAACGTTTGGCTGCTTTACTTCAGCATCAACGATGGCAAATTTAGAATCTTTTTGTTGCTTTGCAATTTCTTCAACTGCTGCCGGCATCAAGAACCCAATAGCATAAACTAAGTCAAACCCTTCACGAGCAAGTTTATTTAAGTTTGTTGTATAATCGGCATCTGATTTGGATTGGAGGTAATCATAGCCGCCTTTCCCTTTTTTTAAGCCATTTTCTTGTCCGAAATTTTTGAGACCCTCCCAAGAGGATTGGTTAAATGATTTGTCATCAACACCGCCGATGTCAGTCACCATTGCTACAGAGAAAGCTTTATCTTTGCCGCCTCCTTTAGTTGTTTCACCGCCTTTGTTATCATTATTTTTTCCACAAGCCCCTAATAGTGTACCTGCAGCAAGGACAAGTGATAGTGCCATTCCAACATTACGTTTGTTCAAGATGTGTACCTCCTAATGATGTTTTTTGGGTAAGTTGAAACTTTTCGATAAACTTTTGTTTATCATTTAAACTTATGTTTATTATTATACATTTATTTAATGATAGGGTCAACTTATTTCTGTCCAGATTCACTGAATCAGTTTTAGTATTCTCTTTTTTGAATTCTTTATAAAGGATTGTCTTCTTGTTCAAATAAAATAAAATTATAAGAAAGTGATAATGAATAGTAATAGATTAGAAAGAAAATGAATGTTTGAAATGATAACAATTCCGGGTAGGCAGCAGTATCAAATAATGTTTTCACTGAAATAATTAGGCAAACATAAGATAATTCATAATGACGAAGAGAATGGGAGGAAATAAAAATGCCTTCAGTCATTAATTTAGGGATAATGAATATAAATTCTCCCCAGCCTAACGCGGCTGTTTTCGTTGGTGAATCAATTGTTACCGGAATGGATGGTAACAGAAAATACAACTTGGGTTTTGGCGGACAATATGGTGCTTTTAATGTGATTGCTGGAAATATAAGCAATAATGTAGATAGCTTTGAAATGATTGATGGGGTAATCTTTGATCAAGATTTTAAACCAAATTTAGGCTCTAATGTATAGGCAATGATATCTTCAAAAATAATCTGCATTTCAACTTGTTTTTACCATCCTCACCTTTGTATTTCTTTGGTTTGGATGGTTTTTATTATAAAAAAATGCAAAAAAAAAACTAACCAGAGGCTTCGTTTTTTAAAAGTGCTTCCTCTTTTTTTTCTTGATTTATTCGATGCTTCTTCATTGGAATACGCTCGTAATTTGTTAGGGAAGCTCGCGAATGTGCAAAGTTATTGCGATCACCATGAATGTTACCTAAGCCTTGGTTATGTTTTTTGCTGCTTTTAAAGTCTTCGATAAAATTATTTCCCATACTAAAGCAAGAGGCCTCAGAAATGCTCCCAATCTTAATTGTGCCGATATGAAAGGTCGGAGATAGGGTTGGAGGAGTCATTAATTATTCCTCCTTCCAACTTACTTTGTTTTTTATCCAATTGTTTCCACTAACCCTATTTTCATTACCCAATATGGCTCCAACTACTTCGTTAACAACACTTTCTTTTTGGAATTTTTTAAGATTGTTTTTTTTACCAATGAAAATCCCTGATGCATGACTCATTTCTTTTACAGAGAGTTGATCAAATGTAATTTTAATCATTCCACTATTGCTCCTTAGCCATTTTTATATAACGTATTCAATTAATTGGGCGATTGACACAATATTTCTTTCGTAGGCAACTATCACACTCCTAAAATTTATAACATATTATTCAATAAGTGACCAAGAAATTGACAAAACGTGGTGAGTAAATTTTGTTGAAGACTTCACATTTTCATTTTACCGGAGATATAAATGTCCAAACAATGCAGAGACAGTGTGGGATTTTTATCGGAGAACGAAATAATGCCATCGGTTGGAGTGCACACGGGAAAGAAAATAATGTAATTGGAAAAATTAGTGGTGAGTCAAATCTCCTGATCAATAATATCTCGATTTTGAATGATCCAGATTTTATTGATACGCCAATTGATGACCGCGATATCAATATCTCTTTTGAAGGCTTTGGTGATGACGACCATATAACGAACCTAGATCTTGAAAGTTTAAATGTAAATACCATGTATCAAAATAGTGCTGTATTCGTTGGGAAAGGGCATGTGACTGGAATCGATGGAAATGAGAAAGCTAATTATTCCTCGGGTGGTTTATATGGAAACAATAATCATTTATTAAATAATATTAATGTAAATAATGACCAAGATGTGATTGATGCAATTATGGAAGATCAAGATATCAAAATTGCAAATATTTATAAGGAATAATGCTAGTGTTATAGCAAAATTTTTTTAAAAGAGATGGTTAGAATTTATTTTTGAATCGATACCCCTTTGAGGTTTTTGTCATTGTTGTTTCATCAGGTGAAGTTATGTCAGACATAGCTTCCTTTTTGGCATTTTCCTTGTTAATCTTTTGAATGAATGGTTTTGTTAAGTCTTCTGTGCTATGAATATTATTTCCAATATTTAATTTACCACTCAATTCGTCAATTTCGATATTGTCTAACCGAAAGATGATGTTCTCCAAATGTTCAATATGGACATGATCAAAGTGAATATTATTGCCTTCACTTTCTTTTTTTTGTTGTTCGAGTAACTCAATAATTCGATCTAATTTAGTAAAAATAAGGGAGTGAGGTTCCAAATCTTTGTCTTTTTGTTTCTTTTTAAAGGAAAAAAGTGCAAACATAAAATCACCCCCTAATCTGATTGTACAGGTAGTAAAACATATAATGGGCCACTCGCTTATTAATTTTCCATTTGTATTACTGTAATATCTTTTAGAAATCTTATGCAGCGAAAATAGGACTTAGTATTAAATAGACAAGTTGGTTTTAATACGTTTAATATGAACTGGAAAATTTAATGTTTACATTTCTTTTTGCTTAATACATAAATACTTCCACCAAGTGTAAGGACGGATATAAACTTACTGGCAATGATCAGATAGCTGGTGGTTTGAGAATCAAGTGTGATGTGCGGGAGTTTTATGAGTCCGAGAACGACAAATATGCTGAAAAGAAGTATGGAATAATAATATTGATAGGCTTTGTTAATAATCCTACTGCCATGCTCATCATTTTCCTGAGTGAAAACAATTATGGCATATGACAAGACTAATATTGTGACATATGTTAACAGAACAATTGCAATACCGATGCTCATCATTATATTCCTCCTTTCCTAAGGGAGTTAAATAGCGAAAAAGAAGCATGGGGAAAGTTATCATGCTTCTTTTTGCTTTATATTTAAGGCACTAGGACCGTCCCTCTGCTTCATGCTTTTTGGGTTTTCTTTTATTTTCCCATCGAAAAATTCTATTCATTACTTGATATATATTTTTAGACTCTTTGGTTAGTAAAGGTCCAAGAATAGCCAAGATTAAAACATAAACCGCAGTAAATGGTTTTAGGATAGGCATCAAGCCTCCAGCAAGTCCTAAATTAGCAACAATGATCGAAAATTCACCCCTAGAAACGATTGTTAATCCGATATTTGAAGAGGCCTTATGAGACAAACCAGCCTTTCTTCCGGAAATCATTCCCGCTACAAAGTTGCTAATAATCGTTAGGATAACAGCGCCTAAAGCTAGCCATACAGCACCGCCTAAGCTAAAAGGATCAATACTTAATCCAAAGCTGAAGAAAAAGATTGCTCCAAAGAAATCTCTAAACGGAATAACTAAATGTTCGATTCGTTCGCGATGCTCTGTCTCAGAAAAGACTAAGCCTAACAATAAGGCACCAATTGCTTCCGCTACATGGAGTTTTTCTGAAAAACCGGCAACAAAAAATAGTGAAGCAAAGATAACGAGGATGAAAATCTCATTAGACTTAATGTTTAATAGTTTATTAAGGAGAGGAGCGCCTTTCCTGGCGATTATGAAAAATAGAATCATATAACCAAGTGAAATTAGAACAGAAGTGATCGTGCCTAAAATGGTCGTTGACCCACCGAGTAAAAGACCTGACATAATAGAGAGGAATATAGCTAGGAAAATATCATCAAATAAAATAATTCCCAAGATTAATTCTGTTTCTGAATTCGCGGTTCTTTTTAAATCCACTAAAACCTTAGCGACGATAGCTGAAGAGGAAACACTAAGGAGACCTGCAATAATGAACGTTTCCATAATAGGGAAGCCAACAGACCATCCATAAATGAATCCTAAAACGAAATTAAGTGCTACATAAATAGTTCCGCCAACTACAATAGAACGTCCTGAACGAATTAATTTTCCTACAGAGAATTCTAACCCAAGATAAAATAATAAAAACAAAACCCCAACGCGTCCGAAAAATTCAATTATTTCTGAGCTTTCTATGAATCTAAGATCGATTATTCCAAAATGCGGTGCATGGGGACCAACTACCATCCCTAAAAGAATCAGAAATGGAATGATGGAGAATTTTAGCCTGCCTGCTAACAAAGCTGCTCCTGCCACAATAATTAGCGCTGTACCTACCTCGAAAACTAAGTGATTTGTCATAAGTATCACCCGTCCCTTCTTGAAAGAATTTCTTTTACGATTGTTTTTACTTGATGGCGCTGCCCGGACACGATGACAGTATCTCCAACTTCTAAAAGGGTTTCAGGACCAGGGGTGTGAATTTTTTTCTGATTGCGCTTGATAATCGCGACGATATTCACTTCATAAGATTGACGGATATTTAAATTTCCGATGGTTTGATTAACCGCTAATGCTCCAGGCTCTACCTTAGACCATTCAATTACCAAATCATCAAAAGCCATCTCAATTGTTTCTAAAGCCTTTGGGGCGTATGTCATTCCGCCAATTATCGCAGCAATCTGCCTTGATTCCGTATCATCAAAGGTAGTGCTGGCAATGGCTTCCTCATAATCCTCTTGATCAAAATAATAAATGTCTCTTCTCCCGTCATCGTGAATAATAATCACTACTTTGTCCGTACTTTTCGTGATGATTTCATACTTTTTCCCGATACCAGGAAGTTCGATTTCGCGAATATTCATTTTTTATTCCTCCCATAGTTTGAATTTATGGATTAAGAAGTTTTATTCTAAAGGTTGACATCAATTTCAGTTCTAATATTTTCATGCTTTGATATTCCCAGATATTTAAGCGTTTCGGAAGGGGTTGAATGATTGAAATGCTTTTGCAACAGTGAAATGGCTGTTCCTCGTTTATATGCATGAAATCCAAACGTTTTCCGCATGGAATTGGTCCCAATTTTTCCTTCGATGCCAATCGCTTCAGCTGCCTGATGAATAATGCGATAGGCTTGTTGGCGGGAAATCGGTTTATCGGTTTTACTAGACTTAAACAAAAAATCTTTACCAGATAAATGGTGAATATGAACGAAATGGAGAATTGCCTGTTTTACTTTATGGTTAAGATAGACTTCCTTCATCGTTTCTTTATGTGTTAATAAATAGAAGTCCTTAACCCCGTTTTCTTTATCGAAAACATCTTCAACTATGATATTCAGCATTTCGGTAATTTTTAACCCAGTATTAATTCCGAAAACAAAGAGAACAAAGTCCCTTTCAGAATGCTTCTTTAAATATTTCTTTATTGAATTGATTTGCTTGATGTCTCTTAGAGCTTCAACGTATTCCATTATAAAACGCTCCTTAATCCATGTTACATAATTATATGTTATCATAATATTATGTAACATTCAAATTCATTCTTACAATGTGCAAAATCCTTGAAAACATGTTGAATTATTCTTATATTGTTCATTGATTGTTCATAATTAACAGTTATGATAGAGGTTAGGATATTTGGTTCCGAAGTCATATGTAAAAGTTCATTTAATTATGTAATAATAGTGTGCTAGAAGGTGGTGCGAAATGAATAACATACTTAAAAAGGGTCAAAGTATTTTTAATAAATATATTGGCTTTTTCTTTTTAACGGTATTCTTTCTATGGATCAAAACATATATCGTTCAATTAACACAGTTTGATTTGGGTATAGAAAATTCATTGCAGAAATTTCTTTTATTTTTCAATCCGTTAGGCTCTGCCTTACTATTTTTAGGTGTATCATTCTTTTTTAAAGGACGGAAAAAGTATTTTTCGCTTATTGTGATTGATTTTCTGCTATCTTTTCTTTTGTATGCAAATACTTTATTTTACAGGTTCTTTAATGACTTCATTACATTACCAACATTAACGCAGACGCAAAATTTTGGTGATGTCAGCGGCAGTGTAGTAACTCTATTAAAGCCCTATGATTTTTTATTTTTCATCGATATCATACTTTTGATTGTTGTACTTGCTTTTCGTTTTGTAAAGATAGAGTCCAAGGATATGAGCCGCCGGAAATTGTCAGTTCTATTCGCTTTATCATTGGTCATTTCTTGCATTAATCTATCTTTAGCAGAAATGGACCGCCCTCAATTATTGACAAGGGGATTTGATCGAAACTATATTGTAAAATATTTAGGGATGTACAATTACACCATTTATGATGCTGTTAAAAGTACTCAAGCATCTGCACAAAGGGTTATGGCTAATAGTGATGATATTACTGAAGTTATTAACTATACAAAATCAAATGCTGCTGAGCCCAATCCTGCCTACTACGGCGCTGGCAAAGGCATGAATGTGATTTATTTACATCTTGAGTCAATGCAAAACTTCCTGATCAATTACAAATTAAATGGGGAAGAAGTAACCCCGTTTTTAAACTCATTGACCAATGATAAAAATACACTGTATTTTGATAATTTCTTCCATCAAACAGCACAGGGAAAAACAGCTGATGCTGAATTTATGCTCGAAAATTCATTATTTGGATTACCACAAGGTTCAGCTTTTACCACAAAGGGTTTAAATACCTACCAGGCTGCTCCAGCGATTTTAGGTCAGCATGGCTATACTTCTGCTGTGTTCCACGGGAATTCAGGAAGCTTTTGGAATCGTAATGAGATTTATAAATCCTTGGGATTTACCAATTTTTTTGATTCAAATTACTATCAGATAGACACTTTGGAGCAAGCAGAATATGGGCTTATGGATAAACCATTTTATGAGCAATCCATTCCACTTCTGGAATCCTTGCCGCAGCCGTTTTATACAAAATTTATTACGGTTACGAACCATTATCCGTACCATATAAATCAAGAAGATGCGACAATTGCACCGGCTGCCACAGGTGATAAATCTGTCGATGGCTATTTCCAAACAGCTCGTTATGCAGATGAAGCGCTGAGACAATTCTTTGATTATTTAAAGGAATCTGGTTTATATGATCGTTCGATTATTATTATGTATGGGGACCATTATGGGATTTCAGAAAATCATAATAAAGCAATGGCAAAAGTGCTTGATAAGAAAATTACTCCATTTGAAAGTGCAGGGTTACAACGTGTACCATTATTTATTCGGGTACCGGGTATGGAAGGTGGAGTGAATCACGAGTACGGTGGACAAATCGATCTTTTACCAACACTGCTTCACTTACTGGGAATAGATACAAAGGATTATGTCCAATTTGGAACAGACCTACTATCTGAACAGCACGATGATCTTGTTGCATTCCGAAATGGTAACTATGTAAGTCCGACGATTACAGCTGTAAATGGCAAGTTCTATGATTCCACTACTGGATTGAAATTGGAAGAAGATAAGATAGAAGAGGCTGAGAGTTTAAAAGAAATGGTCCAACAGAAATTAATCTATTCTGATAAAGTCGTGAATGGAGATTTATTACGTTTCTACACTCCTGAAAACTTTACTCCTGTTGACAGATCACACTATAACTATAAAGGTGCTACAGTAAAGGGTTCAATTAGTAAATAACATCAAATAAAAGGCTGCCTAATCACTTGGGTAGTCTTTTGTTATCTTTTTTACTTGAAATTGGTACATTATCTTGACTTTTGGATTGGTTCTGGAACGTTTTTATCTTTTTGTTCATTGGCGGACAGTGGCCAAGCACTGTTCGTTTTTTTATACACAAAATTAAGTCATTTACATAAGATAATTCAGAAATAGCTGGGAGGTGGATCAGATGGATGGTGCAGCAGGCTTCGGAAGCGGCTTTGCATTAATCGTGGTGTTATTCATCCTGCTAATTATCATCGGAGCAAGCTTTGTCGGTGGTGGTGGGTTTTATTAGGTTACGAAATGGTTATTTTATAATTGAATAAGGGATAGGGGTTGCAGCTGGCAATCCCTATTTACTTTTCAGAAGTCATTTTTCTCATTTTTTGAATCTTTCTTTGTAATTGGAGAAAAGCTAATAGAAATGTATGATTTGCTAAGGATGGGAAAAATGGGAAAAATATGGAGTATTTACAGAACCGATTGGAAAAATATTTTTAGTGTTCCTTCGGTAGCATTGTTAATTGGGGGACTTATGGTATTGCCATCTGCCTATGCATGGGTAAATATCAAGGCGATGTGGGATCCATATAGCCATACATCAGGGGTTAAAGTGGCCGTCGCCAATGAAGATGAAGGGGCAGAAATACAAGGGAAAAAAATCAATGTCGGTAATGATACCGTAAAAAGTCTTAAAAAAAACCGTAAGCTTGGCTGGGTGTTTGTAAACCGAAGTGAAGCTGAAAATGGAGTCGAAAAGGGAAAATATTATGCCTATCTCATTATACCAAAAGACTTTTCAAAGAAACTCACAAGCATTTTAGAAATAAATCCGCATAAGCCAAAAATAAAATTTGGGGTAAATGAGAAAATCAATGCGGTTGCGCCGAAAATTACAAGCTCAGGTGCATCCAATGTCACTGCACAAATAAGTCAGGCTTTTGTAGAAACAGTTGGCGATGCGATTTTCTCAGGGTTCTTTAAAGCTGGTATTGAATTAGAGAAGGCACTTCCATCGATCCATGATGTAGAAAAACAGGTCTTTGAACTGGAAAAGGCTCTGCCGCAAATTGAGGAAATGGGAAAAAAAGCAATTGAATTAGAGGGGAAGCTGCCGGAAATACGAGAAAAGGGACAGAAAGTTATCGAGCTTGAACAGAGAATTCCGGAAATTCAACAGGCAGGCAGCAGTATCTTGAAGGTCGAAGCAAATTTACCCCAGATAAAAGAAGCGGGTGACAAGGTGTTGGCGCTGCAAGGTAAGCTTACGGATTTACAGCATGTCAATGCTATCATCACTGATATAATCGCAAATATGACTGAAATAGAAACGAGAATAAAGCAGGGGATTAATACTGCAATTGATGCACAAACTGCCCAGACTGATACTGTGAATAATCAGGAGCAGCTAACTCGTCTGAATGAGGAGCTAGTAAATATTCATAATCAAGTAAGTCAAACTCGTCTTGCACTTCAACAAAAAGTAGATGAAGGGGAGAAAATAATAAACACAGCAGCTGACTTCTTCAAAAATGAAATGCCAGTAATTGAGCAAAAAATAAAAAAGGCCGCTGATTTTGTACGAAATGATTTACCTGCTCTTGAGGATGATATTCGAAGGGCGGCAAATCTTGTTCAAACAAAGTTGCCGGAACTTGAAAAGGTAGTCCATAAAGCAGCCGATTTGGCTCGAAACGATTTACCGGGATTTGAAGCGAAAATAAGAAGTGCCGCTGATAAAATTCGCAGATTTGAAAGCAGTGTGAATGTGAACGATCTTATCCGATTTTTGAAGCATGATCCGAAAAAAGAGAGTAGTTTTTTATCGAGCCCTGTTCTTTTAGAAACGAAACGGATATTCCCGATTCCCAATTACGGCTCAGCAATGACACCTTTTTATACAATGTTGGCATTATGGGTAGGAGCCACCTTCTTGATTGCTTCTCTTCGTGTTGATGTTGAAAACTTTGACTCAACATACAAGGGATTCCACCTTTATTTTGGAAGGCTTTTGACGTTTCTTACCATCGGAATCTTCCAAGCTGTCATCGTGGCATTAGGCGATTTATTTTTGATTCATACGTACGCTGTGGACAAACTATGGTTTGTATTATTGAGTATGTTAATCAGCATGGTGTTTATCATCATCACCTTTACCTTATGTGCGGTATTCGGCAATATTGGAAAAGGTTTAGCGATCATTTTCTTAGTGCTGCAAATCTCCAGTTCCGGCGCAACCTTTCCGGTTAGTACTACTTCTTCCTTTTTTCAAATGATCTACCCTTTCATGCCCTTTACTTATGCGGTGAGCATGCTTCGTGAAACGGTAGGAGGTATGGTTGTGGATGTGGTAGTGAAGGATGTACTATCCCTGCTGGTCTTTGCTGTTGCCAGCTTCGTTTTAGCGCTCGTCTTGAAAAAACCTTTAAGTAAGTGGATTCAACAAACCGCTGAAAGAGCAAGAGCTACTAAAATCATCCCATAAACTTCATATTTGGTATATTTCAGGTAATGGGCGTATCAAAGTGGAGAAAAAATGTTTAGCATCCTGCCGGGTGCTTTTTCTATTTTCTTGACGAAAAAAATATTATATGTTATTAAAATAAATGTTAGCACTCAATTGTATAGAGTGCTAACATCATTTACAAAGTTGAAGCTGAAGGAGAGGTTTTAATGGAAACGAAACAGTTTAAAGCCGAATCGAAACGATTATTAGACATGATGATCAACTCCATTTATACTCATCGGGAGATATTTTTAAGAGAGTTATTGTCAAATGCTAGCGACGCCATTGATAAAATTTATTACAAGGCATTAACAGATGATTCATTAACATTTGACAAAGACAGTTACTACATAAAAGTAACAGCTGATAAAGAATATAGAATCTTGAAAATCACCGATACTGGTATCGGTATGACCAAGGAAGAGCTAGAAAATAATCTTGGAACCATTGCCAAGAGTGGTTCATTAGCATTTAAAAGTGAAAATGAGTTAAAAGATGGCCACGATATTATCGGCCAATTTGGTGTCGGATTTTATTCTGCCTTTATGGTCGCTGATGAAGTAACAGTCATTAGTCGAGCTTTAGGTAGTGAGGAAGCCTATAAGTGGGAATCTAAAGGGGCCGACGGCTATACCATTGTCCCTTGTGGAAAGGATTCAGTCGGTACCGAGATTATTTTGAAAATTAAAGAGAATACAGAAGATGACAGCTATGATGAGTATCTGGAGGAATATCGCTTAAAGTCAATCATCAAAAAGTATTCTGATTTCATTCGCTACCCGATCAAAATGGATGTCACAGAGAGCAGACTTAAAGCAGGTAGTGAAGATGAGTACGAGGAAGTTCAAGAAGAACAAACGATTAATAGCATGGTCCCAATTTGGCGGAAAAATAAAAAGGATCTTACAAAAGAAGACTATGATCAATTTTATGCGGAAAAACATTACGGTTTTGATAAGCCGATCAAACATATCCATATCAGCGTAGACGGTGCTGTAAGATATAATGCCATATTATATATTCCTGAAAAAATACCTTTCGACTACTATTCCCAGGAATATGAAAAAGGATTAGAGCTATACTCAAACGGTGTCTTAATTATGAACAAATGCTCCGACTTACTCCCAGACTATTTCAGTTTTGTGAAGGGCATGGTCGATTCAGAGGATTTATCGTTAAATATTTCAAGAGAAATGCTGCAGCATGATCGCCAATTAAAACTAATTGCAAAAAACATTAACAAAAAAATTAAGAGTGAGTTACTAAACATATTAAAAAATGAACGAGAAAAATACGAAGAGTTTTATAACTCTTTTGGCAGACAACTTAAATATGGTGTCTACAGTGATTATGGAACACATAAAGAAGAACTACAGGATTTATTGATGTTCTACTCCTCTAAAGAGAAGAAGCTGGTCACTTTAGACGAATATGTGTCAAGAATGCCGGAAGATCAAAAATATATTTATTATGCGACCGGTGAAACAAACGAGCGGATAGACAAGCTGCCACAAACGGAGCTAGTTGCTGATAAAGGATATGAAATTTTATATTTCACCGATGAAATAGACGAATTCGCCATTAGAATGGTCATGAGCTACAAGGAAAAAGAATTCAAATCAGTGGCAAGTGGTGATTTAGGTTTTGATGTAGATGATAATCAACAAACTGCTACTGAAGAGAAGGAGAACAAAGAGCTCTTTGACTCTATGAAAAATATTTTGAGTGACAAAGTCAAGGATGTAAGAGTATCGAAAAGGTTAAAAACGCATCCTGTCTGTTTAACGACCGATGGTGAAGTCTCGATCGAAATGGAAAAAATTCTAAATGCAATGCCAAACAATCAAAACGTTAAAGCCAATAAGGTTTTAGAAATTAATATCCATCACGACATTTTTGAAGCATTAAAAGCTGCTTTTGAAAAAGATAAAGAAAAATTAACGCTTTATACTACCCTGTTATATAACCAAGCTCTGTTAATTGAAGGCTTGCCAATCGAGGATCCAGTCGATTTTACCAATAACATTTGTAAAATTATGGTTTGATAAAAAGAAAAAAAGGATTGCATCTGTGCGTGCAATCCTTTTTACTTTTTTTAAATATGAATATGAACTCAAGTTCATTTTTCTATCAAAATATGATATACTACAATAAACGAGATTATAAAATTCTTTTCTATTATGAAAAATAATCATAAAAGTAAAATCAATTGAAAAGGTGTGGTTCAATGACAGAGTTAACCAAAGAAAACATTAAACATCGGAAGCTGCCACTCAGCAGGGTTATTTTTCGAGTAATCGCTATCACGATCGGAGCGATTCTAATGGCAACAGGATTAGAAATATTTTTAGTTCCAAACCATGTAATTGATGGAGGCATTACAGGTATTTCGATCATGCTTTCACATATAACCGGTTGGGAATTAGGGATCTTTCTATTTATATTAAACTTACCATTTGTATATATGGGGTACAAGCAAATGGGAAAAACCTTTGCTTTTTCTACCGTATATGGGATTATCGTTTTATCCATCTTTACTTCGTTCTTTCACCCAATCCCAGCGTTTACAGATGATATTCTCTTAGCGACTCTTTTTGGAGGAATGATATTAGGGATAGGGGTTGGCTTGGTTATTCGTAATGGCGGGGCTTTAGATGGAACAGAAATACTAGCCCTAGTTATTAATAAAAAGGTTCCTTTTTCAGTAGGGCAAATCATTATGTTTATGAACATCTTTATTTTAGGAGCAGCGGGCTTTGTCTTTAGTTGGGATCGAGCGATGTATTCGTTGTTAGCCTATGTTATCGCCTCTAAAGCCATTGATGCTGTAGTAGCAGGCCTTGAAGAAACAAAATCTGTTTGGATTATTAGTGACGAGGCCGAAGAAATTGGAAATGCAGTCAATGATCGCTTAGGCCGGGGAGTAACCTATTTAAAAGGTCAAGGTGCCTACACAGGAGATAATAAAAAAGTCATTTTTAGTATCATATCCAGATTGGAAGAATCTAAATTAACAACAATAGTGGAAGAGATTGATCCTTCGGCATTCCTGGCGATAGCGGACATTTCTGAAGTGCGCGGCGGACGGTTTAAGAAGCGAGATATTCATTAGATTATCTGAAAAATAAAAGGATCTGTAAACTCATCAGATCCTTTTAAAAAAATTAATGACCTATTTCAGCATCATCTACATGCTTTATATGTTTATTATTGATTAAGATAAATAGTACAGAAATAAGCACAAAACCGCCTCCGACGATGAAAGGGACGGATGGATTATAAATCTCTGCAAGTTTACCGGCCATAAAGGGCGCAATGGCACCGCCGATAAAGCGAAGAAAGCTGTAGGCAGCAGATGCTGTAGAACGTTCGACAGGTGCTGCATTCATCACCGCGGTTGTAATTAAAGTATTATTATTTCCTAGTAGTGCCCCAGCAGCAATAACTGCAGCGATAATGAGCCATTGCGTTGTAGTCCAGATTCCCATCGCAAAAAGGAGCAGGGCGAACATAATTAACATGGCACACATTGATTTAATCGTTCCAAACCATTGTTGCAGTTTGGGAGCCATGAAAACAGAAGTGACGGCCAACAATATACCCCAGCCTAGGAATACAAAACCCAGGCCATGCTCATCTAATCCCATGACAAAGGGTGCATAAGCGAGCAGGGTGAAAAAGCCAAAGTTGTAAAGGGCAGCAGTGATCCCGAAAATTAGTAAAGAGCGATGTTTTAAGGCACGGAATGGATCCAATATAGATGTTTTTGGTTGTTGTTCTGCTTTATGACGTTTAGCCTGTGGCATTAATATAAATAACCCGATAAAGGCGATAACCATTAGTGTTGCAACCCCAAGAAATGGCCCCCTCCATGACATGGCCCCTAACCAGCCTCCAAGAAGCGGACCGACTGATATACCTAGTCCAATGGCTGCTTCATATAAAATAATCGCTTTTGAAGTACCACTAGTCGAAAGGGAAACAATAGCGGCTAATGCTGTAGCAACAAACAAAGCGTTACCTAATCCCCAGCCGCCCCGAAGGCTGACAAGTGTCCAAATGCCGTCTGAAAATCCTCCAAGTGCGGAAAATACTGCGATGATGACAATGCCAGTAAGCAATGTCCACTTAATCCCAAGCCTTGATGAAATCATCCCAGTAACGAGCATAGCTACGGCCATCACGGCATTATAGCTGGTAAAAAGCAGGGTAACTTGACTATGGGTGGCGTGCAATTGTTCAGCGATTGCTGGCAAAATCGGGTCGACAAGACCAAGACCCATGAAAGCGATGATACAGGCAAAAAATACTGCCCATACAGCTTTAGGTTGCGATAATAAACTTCCTTTTACTTCAGTAGATGAAGCGATTTTTGGTGAAGCTTGCGGTACAGATGAAGGTGTTGATGACATTCACATTTCTCCTTTTTTACTTTTTGGGCTTTGTTAAAGGTCATGAAAGTGAAGAGCCTGTAGCAGATATCAACAGACAAGTTAACAGAGCCTTTTTTTTTGAAAATAGTTGTATAATGAAAGTATATGATTGTATTATACAACTATTTTTCACTACGTCAATAGTGTTTTCTTCCAGGAGGAGGTTCGAGGGCGTTTGGCCTGCATTATAAATGCATGGATGAATATGTTATCATAGGTTTAGGAAATAGTTTAACAGTGAGGTAGTAAAGAAATGGATGAACAATCTTTGGAAATGATTGAACTAGAATTGGCTATCCTTATACGCCGAACAACATCAGGTACAACAAATAAAAAACTTTGGAATCTAGACCGGTCTGCCTATTTATTACTTCGACGGATTGCCACAAAAGGGGCTGTTGGGGTTAAAGGTTTAGCTGGGGAGTTCAAGTTAGATATTTCAACTGTTAGTAGACAAGCCGCTGCCTTAGAGCAAAAGGGTTATTTATTCAAAATTCCTGATCCATTAGATGGAAGGGCCTATTCTTTTCAAATAACAGAATTGGGAACAAAGGAATTAAATGAGTATAAGCAGGCACGATTGGATAGAATATCGGAACTTTTACATGACTGGCCGGAAGAGGAAAAGAAAGTATTCGGACAACTTTTGAAAAAATTTAATCAAGCGTCTCTTTAAAAAGGTATGATATATTTTCTAGTTGTATAAAAAGGAGGTGACCGAAATTTCGAGAAAAACGAAGTTTTGGAGCACCTCTTTTTTGTCTGACATATAAGATAATCCTTTTCTTAAGAGAAGCTATATAAGGAAGCCTTTACTTTTTCCCTTCGTTCAAACGTTAGGAGGGGGTAACCATTTTCCTTTAAATAGCGCATTTGTGCTTCGATTTTGTTGGAGTTACGAACAATTCCTTTATGCCATCACCGTTGTATTCATCAATGGCATGGATACATAAGAAGGGAACGTGCTGTTGCAGATGTGTTGTTCTCTTCAGTTTTTTATATTAATAAATAATTAATAGTGAAAAGAGAGACAGAAGATAATTTAACTGGTATTATTTTGTGTGAGAATCAAATTCTTTTCCTTGATTGTTTTTTATAAAAAAGGTGGGAGACAAAAGCTAATGGACACAAAAAGAATCGAACAAGACTTTTTAGGACAAAAAGAGATACCAGTAGATGCGTATTATGGAATTCAGACATTAAGGGCGGTTGAAAATTTTCCTATTACAGGCTATCGAATTCATGAAGAGTTAATTAGGGCACTAGCGATGGTTAAAAAAGCGGCAGCAATTGCCAACATGAATACAAAACGATTATATGGCGGACTTGGAAATGTCATGTGCCAGGCAGCAGATGAAATTATTGAAGGAAAATGGCATGATCAATTTATTGTTGACCCTATTCAAGGCGGGGCAGGAACTTCCATGAACATGAATGCTAATGAAGTTATTGCGAACCGTGCTCTTGAATTGCTGGGACACGATAAAGGAGCATATATCCATTTAAGTCCAAATAGTCATGTGAACATGTCGCAATCGACGAATGACGTTTTTCCAACAGCTATACATATTGCAACACTAAAGTTGCTTGAAAAATTGCTTGTAACTATGGACGAAATGCATAAAGTTTTCAAGGCAAAGGCCAAACAGTTTGAAAACGTAATCAAAATGGGTAGGACACACCTTCAAGACGCTGTCCCGATTCGTCTTGGTCAAGAATTTGAAGCATACTCACGTGTACTTGAACGGGATCTAAAGCGTATTTCGCAATCACGATCACATTTGTATGAAGTAAATATGGGTGCAACAGCAGTCGGAACAGGTTTAAATGCAGATCCGGAATATATTAAAGATGTCGTTCAACACCTTGCGGAAATTACAGGACTGCCATTAGTGAATGCTGAACATCTTGTAGATGCTACGCAAAATACGGATGCATATACGGAAGTTTCTGCCACGTTAAAGGTTTGTATGATGAACATGTCCAAAATAGCAAATGACCTCCGGTTGATGGCTTCAGGTCCTCGTGCAGGGCTTGCTGAGATTACTCTCCCGGCTCGTCAGCCAGGTTCATCGATTATGCCGGGAAAAGTAAATCCAGTTATGCCTGAACTCATTAATCAAATTGCATTTCAGGTTATTGGAAATGACCATACTATTTGTCTTGCATCAGAAGCAGGCCAGCTAGAATTAAATGTTATGGAACCGGTATTAGTTTTTAACTTGCTTCAATCAATCAGTATTATGAACAATGGATTCCGCTCATTTACCGACCATTGTCTCTCCGGTATTGAAGCAAATGAAGCACGATTAAAAGAATATGTAGAAAAAAGTGTTGGTATTATTACTGCTGTAAATCCTCATTTAGGGTACGAAGTGGCGGCACGTATTGCAAGAGAAGCAACGATCACTGGAAAGTCAGTGCGGGAATTATGCTTGAAGTATGATGTGTTATCTGAAGATGAATTAGATCTAATTTTGAATATTTATGAGATGACGAAACCTGGTATTGCAGGGGCGGCTCTTTTGGAAAGAGATTAAGTGTAATAAAATTTTATACAGGAAAGGGCTGCTCACAGGCAGTCCTTTTCCTATTTCAGATAGTACTGTTTGCACAAACAAATCCGTGTTTTTCAAAAATGATTAGCTTGCAAATTAAATAAGTAGATATATTTTATAAAAAGGTAGTAATTCCAAAAATATAACCACTGGACTTTTTCTATAATTATATTAGCACGCCTTCAGCCTAGGAGAAGTACCTATCCCACAAGGAATAAATAAGTACCGTTCACATCAAAAGAGTACGGGATCTATCTGTGTGTGAATGTATTTTTTTATTTAATAGTCTAAGATGATTGGTACAGGTATAATCCATCCGTCTGTTGAAGCATTTGAAAAAGAATTATTAACTTTAACTGAAATATTCATTATGAAAAAAGCTGTATTATGGAATGAAGTAATTAAAAATGTTAACTATCCTTTCTGAATCTTTCCCCTTCATGGGTTTTCAAAATGCTAAGGATGGACTTGAGAATAGGAGAGAAATTATTTGGAGAATAAATACTTAAACATGGATCTTATCTATGCAAGTGAATCGGGTGACCTAGAGGGGGCAAAAAGACTTTTACATGAAGGTGCAAGCATTGATTTTAAAGACGAAAATGGCCGGACAGCCCTAATGGCTGCAACACAAAAAAATCAAATTGCTGTCGTTAAATGGTTACTCGAAGCGGGTAGTGATGTAAACACAAGAGATATAACTCAATTAACACCATTTATTTGTTCAGGAGCGAACGGCTTTCATGAAATTCTAAGTATGATGCTAAATTATGGTGCAAATGTAAAAAGTGTTAATCGATTTGGGGGCACCGCTTTATTACCTTCTAGTGAAAAGGGCTATCTAAAAACAGTTCAAGTTTGTATAGATGCGGGAGTTCCTGTAAATCATGTGAACAACTTAGGGTGGTCCGCACTTCTAGAATCAGTTATTTTGGGCAATGGGGGCCGTTTATACTCTACCATCATTGAAATGCTCGTAAAAGCTGGTGCCGATGTGAATCAAAAAGATCGAGACGGAAAATCTTCTATTCAACATGCAACTGAATTAAAACAAGATAAAGTAGTAAAGGTTCTCAACAAAGATTTCACTGAAGAAAACGGAGTCATTCAATCTGTTAAAAAACTTTATCAGAAAAATATGTTTGAGGAAGCAATCAAGGTAATCAATCAAGCTATGGAACATGAACCTAATAATCTTGACCACTACTTTTTTAAGGGATATTGCTTACAAGAGTTGAAGCTGTATGAAGAGGCGCTTAATGAGTATAAAAAGGCATTAGTGATAAATCCTGATGATTTGGATTTCTATTTCTACTCAGCCAATTGCTTAAGGTTAATGAACAAACCAGAGCGAGCCCTTATAGAGTATAATAAAGCTATTGACCTAAACCCTAAGGAGACATTTTATCGTTATCACAAATCCAATTATTTAAGAGAATTGGGAAGACATGAAGAAGCTGTCAACGAAATGAATAAGTTGCTTTCAATAAAGCCGCATCGATATGATTTTTCATTTCATAAGGCAAATAGTCTCAGATCGTTAGGCAAACATCAGGAAGCAATCGAAGCGATTGAAAATGCCATCGAACATGACCCGTCAAATCCTTTATATCATTTGCATAAGGAACAGTCGATCGAGTTACTTAAAAAGCTTAAAGATTTATAAAGAAGTTTCTTTTGTAATGTATTTGGTGAAGCTGACAAGCAACAGGTGAAGATAAAAGTGTCTTAACATAATTAAAGTTGAGCAACGAGACGATGAAGACATTGAAGCATATTACCTTAAGAAACCGCCGGAATGGATGACACAAGGCGGTTTCTTAATCTCTCCATATATTTTAGGAAGTAATCCAGGGCATTTTATCCCATTCTCATTTTTTATCCTTCTTTTTATCACCATTTCCCTCCTTAAGTGAACGGTAAATTTGGGTGTACATACTCCCTTCAACAATGTTTTCAAGGAAAAAAGGGCCAATGAGCTCTAAATATTCATCGTCTTCAAACATTTTTTTGTTTTGTAATTCCATTTCGGCTAAACCCTCATATGTCGAAAGCAGGGCGTATGTATGATCCGCCCCTGAAATAGGAGTCAAAATTTCCACATTATGAGCATAATTTTCGTTTCTGAATGTTTTAAGTTCCTTTAAATTTTCAATTCCTTCCTTAAATTTTTCCTGTTTTATGACAAACGTCTGATATACATAAACAGACATCCCCGCACCTCCAGAAAATAAACATACTTAATCATTACTATTTGCTTATATTCTTATCGTTATTCATAGTTCTTAACGTTTATTTTTTTGTTTCTAGATATTAATTAAAATAAATGTGATTTTTTTATCAGGACAAAGTGATAAAATAAACGAATGTTGGAGATTAGGAAAAATTTGCAGAAAAATGGAATAGAATAGGAGAATCAGTGAAACAAAATTCCAATTGAAAACGTCAAATAGTTTATTAATAGGTTATTATATATCTTTTATTAAAATATAAGAAAAGTTGGGGAAAATGATAATGTTTACTAGATTAATAACCATTTTAGTAACTGGTAGCTTAATTGGGTTAACTGGCTGTGCGGAACACACGACGAAAGAAAAGGAAGCAAAGGCATCCGTACAGCAAGAGAAAATTGAAAAAGAGAAAAGATTAATGGAAGAAAAGAAAATGGAAGAAAAGAAAAAAGAAGAGGAAAGGCCCGTTTTTGTAAATATTATTGACCCAGATACCAAAAGCATTATTAAAACCTTTAATACAAAGGAAATAGGATTTGGAAAAGATGATGAAAAGTACAAAGCAGAGATAGCGAAATTGACGAAGGAATTGGCGAGAGGTACTAAAGAAACAACGGGTTATGACAAGAGAATGATTCTTGATAAGCTGGATGCAAACGGTCAGGTAATAAAAGGATCACCTCAAACGATTCTAAATGAATCAGAGTTAGCTAATAAGATCATCCAGGCTTCTGCCCGAGGCGGAGATATTGAGATTCCATTATATGTAACCGAAAGTGGATACAAGCCTGAAGAGGTAGCTCAATTAGGAGAAGTAGTGGTTGCTTCGTTTACGACCTATTTTAATAACGGCGTTGTTGGCCGAAATAAAAATATTGCTCTATCTGCAGAGGCGATAAATAATATTATTATTGGTACAAATGATTATTTTTCCTTTAACACGACTGTTGGACCAAGTGATGCTGAGCATGGGTACCAACCAGCACAAGAAATCGTTGAAGGAAAATTGGTCGATGGAATTGGAGGCGGTATTTGCCAGACTTCTTCTACATTATTTAACTCCGTTGATCAATTAAGTGTCAGTTATATTGAAAAGCATAATCACTCACTTCATGTTGGATACGTGCCTACTGGAAGAGATGCAACCGTTTCGTATGGAGGAAAGGATTTTAGGTTTAAAAATACTTCTGGTGTACCGTTACTCTTAAAAACAATTGTGAAAAAAGGATCCCTGACAATAGAGGTAAGAACAGCGAAATCCTATCAAAGTCAAATCACAAAGCGTAAATAACCATAAATTGAAAAATCCCTTCAATTGTCTGGAGGGATTTTTAATTGGATTGTTTTATTGCATTTCCTCCCAATCCGTATAATGTCCACTACCTTGACATCCTGGGCATTCAAACGAATTAAAGTAGGCAAATTCATTATACGGATACACGGTATAGCCCCGACCCTGACAATCAGGACACTTTCCTTGATCCTTCATATTGGACAGATGATTTTGATACCTTGTCTCTTTCCAGTGATTAAATGAGTTGAGTAGTCCCATTTTCTTCACCTCATCTTTTTTCTTGTCTTGCGCAAGCAGCCAAGCCCATTGAGTCAAATAACCTTCGGCAAAAAAAGTCAAAGTACGGACTTTTCTTGCCGATGAATATTTGCTTTTCGGAGCCGACCAAGGCGCTTCCACTTTTCTTTTTAGTATGGGGGAAAAATGGAATATTTATGCTTGAATGTTTTGTTAAAATTAAGGGAAATTGTGAAATGATCCGTTCCATTCTTGATTCATTCCTAGTATATATTATGAAAAATCGTATCTTTTAGTGAAGGTTTTTTAAAGTAAAACTTTGATAGAACGTAGATTATTTTATTTATATTACTATAAAAAGCTGAATTTTTTTTGTAGAGTAGTTTTCAGCTTAATGAGCAAAATAGGATTAAAAAAGGGGAAATAAAATGCAACTGCCAGAAAACAATACAACACATGAATTAAAAAGAACGATGAAGGCTCGGCATTTATTTATGATTTCACTTGGAGGTGTCATTGGGTCAGGCCTCTTCTTGGGGTCAGGCTATACGATTAGTCAAGCAGGGCCAACCGGTGCCATCCTATCATATCTCGTGGGCGGCTTCATTATGTTTTTAACCATGCTTTGTCTTGGGGAATTGTCTGTTGCCATGCCAGTATCTGGATCGTTCCAAACCTATACTACCAAATTTATTGGTCCCGGAACTGGGTTTGCGCTCGGCTGGATCTATTGGTTTGGCTGGTCTGTAACCGTTGCATTAGAATTACTTTCAAGTGGACAGCTTATGCAAAGATGGTTTCCCGATTCGCCGATTTGGATTTGGTGTGCGCTGTTTGCCATTGTCTTATTTTTGTTGAATGCTTTATCTGCTCGAGCGTTTGGTGAAACTGAATTTTGGTTTTCAAGTATCAAAATTGCAGCTATTATCTTGTTCATTGTTTTAGGCGGCGCTGCTATGTTTGGACTAATCGACATGAAGGGCGGTCAGAATGCACCTTATTTATCGAATTTTACAGCACATGGACTTCTGCCACATGGGTTAACGGCGTTGATTATTACAATGATTGCGGTTAACTTTTCGTTTCAGGGAACAGAATTAATTGGGATTGCTGCCGGTGAAAGTGAGGAACCTGAAAAAACAATTCCTAAATCCATAAGACAAACAGTTTGGCGCACCCTATTTTTCTTTGTGTTGGCAATTTTTGTTTTAGCTGGCTTAATTCCAATGTCAAAAGCGGGAGTGATTGAAAGTCCATTTGTGGTCGTTTTTGATAGTATTGGAATTCCATATGCAGCAGATATAATGAATTTTGTCATCCTGACAGCTTTGCTTTCTGTTGCAAACTCTGGTCTTTATGCAGCAACTCGGATGTTGTATGCAATGTCTAGAGAGAAAATGGCCAGCCCGGGTCTTACTAAAGTAAATAAACAAGGGGTTCCGATTAATGCACTCCTTTTAACGATTGGTATTGCTTTATTATCATTGCTGTCAGGATTTTTTGCGGAAGAAACTGTCTTTGTCTGGTTGCTCTCAGTCGCTGGTTTAGGTGCACAAGTGGGCTGGATTTCAATTACCGCCTCGCAAATTGCTTTCCGCAGAAAATTTATCCGTGAAGGCGGCAGAGTGGAGGATCTTAAATTTAAAACACCCCTATTTCCTGCGCTGCCAATTATTTCCTTAACGTTAAACATCATCGTGTTAGCGAGTTTAGCTTTTGACACTGATCAGAGATTAGCCTTGTATCTCGGTGTACCATTTGTAGGTGCCTGTTATGTTATTTACCATTTGAGAATTAAAAAGAACAGAGAAAAAGAGGGTGTTGGGAAGCAAGAACTCCAGCTCCAAAAAAATAAAAAAATGATTATTTGATTAGATATGTTTTTTTATGATGGTAAACAATAAATACTAAAAAAAAGAGGTGATCTTAATGGGTAAATGGAATGAACAGGCCGCACCAAATAATAATTTGCCGCCGAAAACCATCAAAACAGGAGAATTAGTAGGAGATGTGGCAAAACATGAATTTTCAGAGGAACTATCTGATGGTGGAGAGCGGGACCAATTCATAGAGAGACAAAAAAACAATTTAAAAATGAAATAATGAGGATAGGAAGTGGCGATTATGTAGTCGTCACTTTTTTTTATAAAAATATTTGTCACTTTTACTTTACAAAGGAAATAATTCGATGTAGAATTTCTATGTACCTAAAATATCTAGGTAGGTGAAAAAATGTTTAACCGCGAATTGGTCAAAGGCAGTACTTCATTAATTTTACTCCAATTATTAAACGAGCGAGATATGTATGGCTATGAATTAGTAAAAGAGCTTGAAAAGCGCAGTGATAATGATTTGAGTGTAAAAGAGGGAACCTTATATCCGGCACTTCATAAACTTGAGAAGCAAGAGTACATTGAATGTTATTGGCAGGAGCAGGAAAAGGGGCCAGCACGCAAATATTACCGGATTACAAATGCCGGGAAAGAACTATTAGGTGAAAAAACACGTGAATGGCAGGACTTCGTCCAAGTTATGAACAAGGTGATTGGGAGATCGAAGCATGGAACAGCAGAAGAATAAGTTTCTTGAAGAACTTGCAGAGGGACTTGGAAACCATCAAGATAAGGAGGAAATTCTGCTAGAATATGAATCGCATATTGATGAAATTCTAATTGAAACCTCTGATTGTTCTAATGAGGATGAAGTGATGACACGGATTGTATCAAGGCTTGGCAGTCCGGAAGAGATAGCGGGATTATGGAGAGAAGAATTTTCCGTGACACCGAGTAATATGAAATGGCTGTTTATTCTATTGAATATTCTTTTTTTTGGCGGAGGCAGTTTATTAACACTAGCCCATAATCTTTTTCAATGGGAATGGTTAACGGCATTTTGGAACCATTTAACGGCAATACCGACATTAATCGCCTTTTTATATATGTTCTTTTGGGCATTATTAGGATATGAAATAGGGAGGGGTTTTGGACATAGGGGACGGACACTATTAAGAAATACCTTCCTGTTATCGCTTATTCCAAACTTAATCTTAATGTTCTTAACGGTTTTTCACATTATACCGCATTCATGGTTTGCTCCATTGCTAACTAAAACGTTTATTTTTGCTTGTATCATTTTCACTATTTTTCTTTACCCAATAAGCTGGATTGGTTACCGTTGGGGGAGGAAGGCATCGATATGAGCAGTTTTTTTTTCATATATACCTAGAATAACTATATATATAGAAAATCTATAAAAGAGGGATAAAGAATGGAAACGAAAATTGGTAAAATCGATTGGCTCTTTTTAAGTTTATGTTTGCTGCTTGGAGTTCTAGCAGAAGAATCATTTTTCCGTGGACAAATAGGAATTTCGTATATTGTATTTGTCATAGCATTTTATGCGGTATTTTATTGGCGATTCCGTCGTTTTCCGTTTTCTCATCAACGCTTTGGGTACCTTGTCCTTTGCTGCATTTGGCTCTTGTCAGTTAGTTATTTTTTAAATGATAACATGCTGTTTTATGCACTTAATATTATCGTGATTCCCGGTTTGGTGATTTTCCACCTTGTAGTAATTACGAGCCCAAAAAGTTTTCGGTGGAGTCAACTACCCTTTGTTAGTTACTTATTTTCTCGGCTGTTAGACAGTTTAAAGTATAATGCCTCTTTTGCTGCTTATGTAAGCAAAGGCTTAAAACGAGGTGTTGACGAAGATAAATTGCTCATTTGGAAAAAGGTTTTGATTGGAGTGGTGATCTCCATCCCTGTGCTTGCTGTTGTATTAAGGCTTTTAGCGACGGCTGATACCCAGTTTGAACGAATCCTTGGGGGCATTCCTGATTGGTTCCGGGTTGTTGACGCAGAAAGTGTCATAAGATTTATCGTTATTATTTTCGGCACATCTGCTTTTTTTGGGCTAATGCAGGTCCTGTTTCAAAAACAAATTAAAGTCCTCAAGCAGGAGGCAGATGTCTCACAGTTCCAGAAGCTTGACTCCATCATTACAATAACAGTTCTCATCTTAATCAATGCCGTTTATGTCTTATTTACAATCGTACAATTCAAGTATTTCTTTAGCGGAACATTACAAGAAGATTTGACGTATGCAGAGTATGCAAGAAAAGGCTTTTTTGAACTCTTGTTTGTCACAATGATTAATTTGTCGATTACAATCGTCGTATTAACTTTTGGGGATCGTGGGAAAAATGGTGTTCGGCGATTGTCGCAAATCATGCTTACCATTCTCGTTTTATCTAGTGCAGTGATGCTAAGTTCTGCATTTTTAAGATTAAGTATGTATGAAGATGCCTATGGATTTACCTTTACGAGGGTGCTAGTGCATTCATTTATGATTTTCCTTGTGGTCATTTTTACCTATACATTGGTGAAAATTTGGGTTGAAAAATTGTCGTTATTCCATTTTTATTTTATAACATCATTAATTTACTATACAGCTATTACTGTTATAGATTTAGATAATATTGTCGTTAAGCAAAATATGAATCGATATGAGCACAGTGGGAAAATTGATGTTCACTATCTTAACAGTTTATCTTCAACAGGTGTACTTGGATTAATCGAACTTTATGAAAAAGATAAAGATATCTCGGATTTACAAACCATTTTACGAGAGAGGCAAAAGGAAGCAAGTACTGAAAATCTGCCATGGCAATCGTATAACTTAAAAAGAGAGCAGGTGAAGGAAAAGTTACAAGAAAACATAAATGGGCTTGGAGTCGTGAAAAAGACAGGCAAATAGAAATCTGTATCTTTATTGTTGAAAAATCCTTTCTTTAAGTAAAAACTTTACATTTGGAGAAAAAGGTAGGAAAAAAATTCATTTGACGAAAATCCGTGGTTAATTGGAACCCAAATCGGCGGAAAAATGACAATTAACCTTAATAAAATTGAAAAAGACGTGTGCAAATTCACACGTCTTTTTCAACTGTCAGTTTAATTTTAAGACCTAACTTTACATATTCGAATCTTGCTTAATATCAATTCTAGAAGGGTTCCGATTAGTCCCCGCTAAACATATCAAAAATTCCTTTGGCTAAACTGCCTTCATCTTTTGATCCGCCGCGCGAAGGTGCTGCAGCAAATACCCGGCTAGCTAGTCTGCTAAACGGCAGTGATTGAATCCAAACGGAACCAGGTCCGCGCAATGTTGCAAAGAACAAACCCTCTCCTCCGAATAAGGCTGTTTTTACTCCTTTAACAAATTCAATATTATATTGAACATTGCTGGTCATCGCCACTAAACATCCTGTATCCACACGTAGGGTTTGGCCTGGAAGAAGCTCTTTTCTCGTTATCGTTCCACCGGCGTGGACGAAGCACATTCCGTCACCCTCCAGTTTTTGCATGATAAAGCCTTCGCCGCCGAAGAAGCCGACTCCTACTTTACGCTGGAACTCAATTCCGACTGAAACTCCTTTTGCAGCCGCAAGAAAGGCATCCTTTTGACAGATGATTTTTCCGCCGAGCACACTTAAATCCATCGGAATGATTTTCCCAGGGTATGGTGAGGCAAACGATACGTGCTTCTTGCCCATCCCGGTATTCGTAAAGGTCGTCATAAATAAGCTTTCACCGGTAATAACCCGCTTGCCGGCACTGAACAATTTACCCATTATTCCGCTGCCGCCGGTGCCAGATCCGTCACCAAAGATGGTCTCCATATGTATGTCATCATCCATCATCATAAAGCTTCCGGCCTCGGCAACAACTGTCTCCTGTGGATCAAGCTCCACCTCAACAAACTGCATATCGTCACCATGAATCTTGTAGTCAATTGCGTGGTTATTCAATTCAATCCCTCCCAATTCTTAAAGATATATCACCTAGGTTCATTATAAAAAATTTAGGAAAAAAGTGCTAATGATAAATAAAAAAGGACGTCTGTTTTCACAGACGTCCTTTGCGTATTGAGGCGAAGAACCACACTCCACATAGTGTGTTCCAAAAAGGAATGTTCCTCGGCTTACACAATTCAGCTCATCGCATGATTATTATAACACTATGAATGCAAAAAGTACAAGTAAATTTTTTTTTAAAAAAACTTGATTATTATTCTTTATTATCATATATTCAAATAATCAGATATATATATATATATAGGAAATTCATCGATTGGCGAGCCGTTAGGCGAAGAAAGAGGCGTAGTTGCACTTATGCCTGATAGGAAAGTTCTACTTTTCTATCGGCCAAAAATAATAAGATAAGAAGGGTGAATATGTTTACTGACAAAAGGTTCCATCATTATTCCTTAAGTAGCTTGCCAAAGGATCTCCTTGCAGGGGTGATTGTTGGGGTCATCGCGATTCCACTAGGCATGGCATTCGCGATTGCTTCAGGGGTGAAGCCAGAGTATGGAATCTATACGACCATTGTTGCCGGGATTCTCATCTCATTATGTGGCGGTTCGAAGTATCAAATTGGCGGACCGACTGGGGCATTCATCCCAATTTTGTTCGGGATTGTGATGACGTATGGCTATGAAAATTTACTCATTGCCGGAATGATGGCTGGGGTTATTCTCCTTTTAATGGGGATATTTAAACTGGGGTCTTTAATTAAATATATTCCTAGACCGGTTACAATCGGGTTCACAACGGGCATTGCTATCACTATTTTTACAGGCCAATTAGCTAGTTTCTTAGGTTTAAATGGTATTAAGAAGCATGAGGAATTTATTAGTAACATCGCCGAGATTTTTATTCACCTTAACACAACTAACATTTTTAGTGTATTAACGGCAGCACTTTGTTTAGTAACCGTGATCCTAACACCGAAAATCGCTCCAAAGGTTCCTGGACCACTTATTGGACTAATTGTATCCACCCTGGTTGCGACATTGTTTTTCCCAAGTCAGGTGGCTACAATCGGGTCTGCATACGGTGAAATCCCAAGTACAATACCGCAAATTCATATCCCGGACATTAATATGGATATAATTATGAAACTATTAAAGCCGGCGTTCATTATTGCCATGCTTGGCGGTATTGAATCCCTTCTTTCAGCAGTCGTGGCAGATGGGATGACGAATAGTAAACATAACAGCAACAGAGAATTAGTCGGTCAGGGAATAGCCAACTTGATTACGCCAATATTTGGCGGAATTCCAGCGACCGGTGCCATTGCCCGAACAGCAACCAATATTAAGAATGGCGCAGTTTCGCCTTTATCAGGAATTATTCATGGGGTAGTGGTCTTACTCGTTCTACTGTTTTTTGCACCTTATGCCTCCTATATTCCATTAGCAAGTATGGCTCCAATCTTGATGGTGGTTGCATGGAACATGAGTGAGAGAAAGGTATTTGCCCATATATTAAAAACAAGATCAACCGATTCAATTGTGCTTGTCGTTACATTTTTATTAACTGTTTTTGTCAATTTGACCATGGCAGTCGAGGTCGGTTTAATCATGTCTGCCATTCTGTTTGCCAAGAGGATGAGTGATGTGATGGTGACACAAAAGGCATTACCAAACCCCGATTCCAAACATGAAAAGGTGGAGACAGGTATGGTTACAGACACACATGACTGCCCGCAAATCAGTATTTTTAATGTGGAAGGCCCATTGTTTTTTGGAGCCGCTCTTATATTTGAAGAAACCATTATGAAGACAATTAATTATCGTCCGAATATACTTTTACTAAGAATGGGCAAAGTTCCATTTATCGATACAACCGGTGAAGCGAATTTATCACGGATTGTTCATCATTTTTCGAAAAATGGTATAGTATTGATATCGGGTTTAAATTCTCAACCGGATAATGTTTTGAAAAAAACAGGCCTATATGAAGTCATTGGAGAGAAACATTTCTTTGACCACACGGGAGAGGCCATCCAATATGCACTATCTCAAATTAATAAAAATAAGTGTTTCGGCTGTAAGCATTTTGCCTTTAGAGAGTGCAAACAACTCTCGTCATTAGTGGCAGTGGAGGGTAGCAGAAAGAAGCTTTCCGCTACCTTCTAGGCCGATAGGAAAGATAAATTTCCTATCTGGCAAAAGGGAAACTACGCCTCTGTCTTCGCCCTAAGGGGCTTGCCAATCGGCAAGTTTTTTTACAGTAGAAAGGTGATGATAAATTGAATTTGGAAATGCAGAGATTTAAAGCAGAATTTTTTAAAGCATTAGCACATCCATTACGAATCCGGATATTAGAGCTGCTAGCAGAAGGGGATAAGAATGTTAACGAAATTCAAACTCTTGTGGGCAGTGAAGGGTCAGCTGTTTCGCAGCAGCTTACCATTCTAAGAGCGAAGAATATTGTTTCTGGTACGAAAGAAGGAAATAAAGTTATATACACATTGAAGGACCCGATGATTATTGAATTGTTGGCCGTGGCAAAACAAATTTTTAACAATCATCTAGTTGATACGATTACAATATTGGATAAATTTAAAGAGGATGAAGAATTGCCTGAAACGTCGAAGAATTAACTTCTAAGGCGTTTTTGGCTATTTAGGATTATTTTTTTAAATATGAACAAGTTAATTCAACTGCTTCGAAGGTCTTATCCAATAGTTTGTGTGCTTTATTCTGGGATTTTAGTTACATCACCATTCACCTTAATATTAGTTTTCTATGTGTTGTAGGAGGAAGGAACCAAAAATAGTCTGAATAGTTAACATTTTTGGTTCTATAGTTGTATAGACAACTATACAATTTCTTTGTTATTTTTGTCTTGACTCTATTACGTTAATGGAAGGAGGATGTCTTTGGGATATTCCTAATGTCAGTTTTCTTATACTACTATTTCATTTGACCATCTCCATAGAATGTGCTTTACATACTTCAAATTGTCATGCTCCATTTCTTTAATCCATTCTTTCACTGCAGAAGTGCTTTTATTAACCTCATTTGTCGCAATTAAATCGGTTTCTTTATTACAATAGACTTTCTAAATATAAAAGAAAAATGTAAATTCCATATTCTATAGAAGGCGGGGATTTTATTTATGAGGACCGGTAAAAAACTGTGGTTATCCATTCTGCTTTTAATAGCGCTTACACTTTTAATTGGATCAAATAGTTACGCGATGGGTGAATTTGCACATGGTCGGCAGGTTAATGTCAAAGTTATGACCTATAATATCCAAGCTGGCGCCGGTTCAGACGGAAAGTATGACATTAAAAGAACTGCCGATATGATTCGCCAGTCAGGAGCAGATATTATTGCACTCCAAGAGGTTGATGTACACTGGGGAGCTCGAAGCCTATTCGAAAACGATATTGAAATACTTGCTAATGAGCTTAATATGTATTATTTCTTTACTCCAATTTACAGTTTAGACCCTTTAACACCTGGTGATCCAAGAAGAGAATTCGGGGTAGCTGTACTAAGCAAGTACCCAATCCTTGAAGCCAACAATAGGGAGATTACAAGACTTTCAACGCAGGAGGCCAATCCGGTTCCAAAACCTGCTCCTGGTTTTCTTGAAGCTCTTATCAATGTTAAAGGTGCTAAGGTTTGGTTTTATGTAAAACATTTAGATTACCGATCAGACCCAGCTGTCCGCAAAATGCAGGTCGCTGATATGCTAAACATCACTGGAAAACACGAATACAGCATATTAGCAGGCGATATGAACGCTGGTCCTAATGCTCCGGAATTACAACCGCTTTTGGAAAAATATAACGATGCTTGGGCATTAACTAACGCTGGACCTGGACTAACTTACCCAGCCAACAAACCTTCACAAAGGATAGATTATATTTTGCTATCGCCGCAAATGGAGGCTAAAACTTCGGAAGTTATTGAAACTCTTGCTTCAGACCATCGTCCAGTTACAGCAGAGATAACGTTAAAACGAGGAAATAAGCAATAGAGAAGGAGGGAATAACATGAAAATTAAGCGATTGTTTTCATTGGTAGTAATTATGTCACTTCTATTCCTTAGCTTACCCTTATACACACTTGCTGGGTGGAAGGATCCAACACGGCCTGGCTGGAAAGATGGTGAAGCGAAAAGAGGCTGGATTCAAAGCAAGCTACAGCATATTACGTTGGAAGAGAAAATTGGTCAGCTTTTCATTGTCCATGTATATGGAAAAACACCAACTGATCCCAATTACGAAACTATTAATCTCAATTCGAATCGCGGCGGCAAAAATTTTAAAGAGGTTATTGAGAAGTACCATGTCGGGGGTGTCATTTATTTTAACTGGACGGATAACGTTCTTACCCCGCTTGATGCTGCCCAAACAAACGCTTTATCTAATGGAATACAAAAAATAGCAATGGATCAGCGGATGCCTATTCCGCTTTTTGTTTCAACTGATCAAGAGGGCGGAATTGTGCAAAGATTAGTAAGTCCGGGAACAGTTTTTCCAGGTAATATGGCTCTTGGAGCGACTCGTTCAACTGATTATGCAGCAAAAACGGCCGCTATTTTAGGAACAGAATTAAAAAGTATTGGAGTCAATATGAATTTTGCACCAGTTGCTGATGTAAACGTAAATCCCGCAAATCCAGTAATTGGTGTTCGTTCCTTTAGTGAAGACCCAAGTCTTGTATCTGATATGACTGTTGCACAAGTTGGGGCTTATCAGAATGAAAATATGATTGCAACGGCAAAGCATTTTCCTGGTCATGGCGATACTGCTACCGATTCTCATTATGGTCTTCCCATTATTACCCATGATCTAGAGACCTTGCATAAAATTGATTTAAAACCGTTTAAAGCAGCAATAGATTCGGGAATTGATGCGATTATGACCGCTCATATTGTTGTTCCGGCTTTAGATGATTCAGGTCTGCCAGCGACACTATCAAAACCGATTCTGACTGGGTTACTTCGTGAAGAATTAGGGTTTAAAGGACTTATTATTACAGACAGCTTAGGCATGTCGGGTGCAAATGTCGTTCCGCCGGAGCGAGTGGCTGTAGAGGCTTTTAAAGCAGGAGCCGATATTCTGCTTAACCCGCCAAACGTTGAGGTAGCTTATTATGGCATGCTCGAAGCTGCCAAAAGTGGAGAAATAAGTAAAAAACGGATTGATGAATCTGTTTATCGAATTCTGGAAGCAAAACTAAAACGTGGATTGTTTGAAAATCCTTATACAGATGAATCTGCCATTTCAAATATTGGGACTGCTGATCATTTAGCGGCAGCGGATGAAATTGCCAATAAAAGTATTACGCTAGTAAAAAATGAGAACAGTGTGCTACCGATAAAACATTCCGACAAGATTTTTGTAACGGGTCCATCAACAGGAAAGCCAGAGATGCTGTCTAATCTAATTAAAGCGAAAGGCTTTGACAGTTATTTTTATTCTACAGGTGCGTCTCCAACTGCTGTACAAATCAATTCTGCAGTATTACAAGCACAACAGGCAGATAAAGTTATAGTTACGACCTATACTGCCAACACCAATACAGCGCAGCAAGACCTTGTAAACGCTCTGCTTAAAACTGGAAAGCCAGTGATAGTTGCAGCAATTCGCAATCCCTATGATTTAATGGCTTTTCCTCATGTTAATGCCTATTTGGCAACATACGGAGATCGTGATGTATCAGTAAAGGCTTTGGAGAGAGTACTAACTGGCGAATTCAATCCATCCGGTAAGCTTCCGGTAACCATTCCGAGTTTATATGGATTTGGCGCAGGTTTAAGTTACTAATCAAAAGCTGGAGTATGTCTTTAATCAGGTCTTTGGCCACGCCCAAAGGAAAACCGAAGAATATCCTTCTTCGTTTTTTTCTATATCTATGGTGAAAAAGGGGTTATTTCTATATTTTGGTAATTATCGTTTTTTTGTAATATTTAAACCGGATTTTTACAAAAAAAATAGATTACTATTAAGTTAGTAGTACTAGATAATTAGGAAGGTGATTGAATATGTATGATTTAGTATTGTTGCATCCTCCTACGGTTTATGATTTCCGCAAAGAGATGTTGTTTACCGGCCCAATCAGCGATGTGGTCCCTTCTTCACCTGTGTTTGAAATGTACCCGATAGGTTTAACCAGCATCGGGGATTATTTAGAACGCTTTGGGTTAAAAGTGAAAATCATCAATATTGCCAATCGGATGCTATTAAATCCTAATTTTGATGTTGAAAAGAAAATCAAGAAAATAAAGACAAAGGCATTTGGAATTGATCTTCATTGGCTGCCACATGCACATGGCAGCGTCGAACTTGCAAAGATTATTAAAAAATATCATCCCGATATTCCTGTTATGTTTGGCGGACTATCAAGTACTTACTTTCATAAGGAGCTTATTGAATATCCTTGTATTGATTTCGTAATGCGCGGTGATACAACTGAAAAGCTGATTCTCATGCTTCTAAATAAATTGGAGAAAAAGGATACTGCCCATTTTTTTGATATCCCGAATCTTACTTGGAAAAAGGGAGATTCATATTATTATAATGAAATGACCTATGTCCCTGACAGTCTCGATGAATTTAATTTACCCGGCTACCGTTACATCATCCGATCCGTGTTTAAATACTTTAATCTATTAGATCCATTACCGTATAAAGGCTGGTTACAATACCCGAATACGGCAATCCTGACTTCTAAAGGATGTACATACAATTGTTTAATTTGTGGAGGTTCCAAAGATGCCTACGATCTTAACTGTAATCGGAAAAAGCTAGTGATGCGTTCTCCTAAGAAAATGCTGGAGGATATTGCGTTAATTCAACGATTTACCAGGGCACCGATTTTCCTTTTAAATGATATTAGACAGGGTGGAAAAGAATACGTTGATGAATTTTTATCGGGTTTGGAAAAAATGGACTTGAAAAATGAAATCGTTTTTGAATTATTTAATTATGCAGATGAGGAATTTTTCAAGCGGTTAAACCGGGCTATGCCTAAATATAGTATTGAACTAACGCTTGAATCTGCCGATGAAGATATTCGTAAATACAATGGAAAGCTGCCTTGTAAAAATGTGAAGGTTATCGAAATGCTCCAATATGCCCTAAAACATAACTGTGCTAAGATTGATATATTCTTTATGACGGGAATACCTAATCAAGATTATGACAGTGCAATGCGAAATGTTGATTTTTGTGAAAATATTCACAAAGAATGCGGCGGGAATTTACGTATTTCTTACTTTGTAGCACCGCTTTCACCATTTCTCGATCCCGGAAGTCCAGCTTTCGAAAATCCAGAAAAATATGGTTATAAAAAATTCTGCCTAAAGCTTGAAGACTTCCGGGAAGCAATGAAACAGCCTTCATGGAAAAATATGTTGAGCTATGAAACGAACACAATGACAAGGGAAGACATCGTTCGAGCAACCTATGATTCAGCCTTAAAATTAAATGAATTTAAATATAAAAATAACATTGTAACCAAAGATGTTCATGATGAAGTGGCTGTTAAAATCCAAAAATCAGTCGAATTCCTCAAACGTTTGGATGAACTGGCACTCTTACCAGATGATGAGAAAAGGACTGAAATGGAAAAAATTAAAGAAGAGGTAGACAAAATTAATCGTCATAGCATTTGTGGAAAGAACGAACTAAAGTGGGAGGTTAAAAAGCTATTTGCTGATTTCCCAACGTTAACGTTTATAGGTTTGGAATTACTTGTGAAGGACATTATTAAAGGAGTTAAGTGCCGGCTTGGAAAAATCGATAGAAATATTGTGGTGATGTCAAATTCGCAGAGTAGGAATATGGAGAAGTAAGGAATTAAACAGTTTTCATTATTATAGAGGTTTTTAAAATATATTTTTCTGCAAAATCTGACAAATGAAACAGGATAGTTTACGTAAAAGACGTAATTATGAATAAAAACAGCCTTGTTTTTTGTTGAGAATGTAGAATTGTGTAGGGCTATGTCAACCGTTCATTCCTTGACTTTTAGACATATTAATGGTAAATTTTATTCAGCCGTTGCACGAGATTAAATTTATATTTCAAGCTTGTTCAAAGTTATAACCGATGTTTGGATGAGAAAATGAAGGTAAAGCTATCACGTTGTAATTTGGTGAATTTTACACATGGCTTAGCTTTAAAGCCAATAGGAGGATTTTTTTACATGAAAAACGGTAAAGTAAAATGGTTTAATTCAGAAAAAGGTTTCGGATTCATCGAAGCAGAAGACGGAAACGACGTATTCGTTCATTATTCTGCAATCCAAACAGAAGGTTTCAAAACTTTAGAAGAAGGTCAAGAAGTTTCTTTCGAAGTAGTTGAAGGAGCTCGTGGACCACAAGCTGCTAACGTAACTAAGAAATAATTTTAACAACACTAATTATAACAGCCCGGACAATGTGCCTGGCTGTTTTTTGTTGTTTACTATATTTGAATAAAATGCCGTTTTTGTTAGGATTTCCAATCTCAAGTGAAATCATATTTTGCTATAATAGTAGTATTGTAAGACGCAGATAGAAATATTGGGGTGATACAGATGAAATTTATCCATACAGCTGATTGGCATTTAGGTAAGCTTGTACATGGTGTATATATGACGGAAAATCAACGGGAAGTTCTTGAGCAATTCGTATCAATTGTAGCTGAAGAAAAGCCGGATGCGGTGGTTATTGCGGGTGACCTATATGATCGTTCGGTCCCTCCGACAGATGCTGTTGAGTTACTTGATGAAATCCTTTTTAAAATTAACGTTGAGTTGAAAACACCTGTTGTCGCAATCGCTGGAAATCATGATAGTGCGGAGCGGCTCTCGTTTGGCAGTTCATGGTACAAGCATAGCCAATTCTATCTTTCGGGTAAACTCACAAACAGCTTCAAGCCAGTCCAAATCGGTGGTGTAAACTTTTTCCTCGTACCATACGCTGAGCCTGGTGTTGTCCGTCAGCTCCTTGAGGATGATTCCATCCATTCCCATCAAGATGCGATGAAAGCCATAATCGGTAAAATGGAAGAATCTATTAATCCGAATGAACCTAATATATTGGTCGGTCATGCTTTTGTATTGGGCGGTCAAACCTCGGATTCTGAACGGGTTTTATCCGTTGGTGGCTCAGGGTGCGTAGGTGCGCAAATTTTCGAGCCTTTCTCCTATACGGCTCTTGGCCATTTGCACAGTCCTGATGCGATTAGCCATGCAAAAGTTAAATATTCAGGCTCTCTCCTAAAATATTCTTTTTCTGAAGCAAAACAAAGAAAGTCAATCTCGATTATTGAAATGGACGAAAAAGGGAATTTTACGCATCGATACAGGTCGCTGACGCCAAAGCATGATATGCGGGAGCTGGAAGGACATTTGGAGGAGCTTCTTGATCCTTATTTTTATGAAAAAGAACGAATCGAAGACTATTTAAAAATTACTTTACTTGATGAAGGTGCGTTAATCGATCCGATAAATAAATTACGGCAAGTATATCCGAACGTCCTCCATCTAGAGCGAAAAATTGATATAACAGATTTGAAGAAAAAGCAATCTTTTCATGCCCTCCGAAGTGAGAAAAAGTCGGAAATTGAATTATTTGAACAATTTTATTCGGAAATGACCACATCTGAATTTACGAGTGAGAAAAGAGAAGCTATGGCAGATATTATCGGAAAAGCCCTGAGGGAGGGGAACGCACTATGAAACCGTTAAAACTGACAATGCAGGCGTTTGGTCCATATGCGGGCAGGGAGGAGATTGATTTTACCCAGCTTGGCAGCAGAACGATGTTTGTAATTTCAGGAAAAACTGGCGCCGGTAAGACGACGATTTTTGATGCCATTAGTTATGCCATTTACGGAAAAGCAAGTGGAGAGGATCGCAATGGCCCTGAACTTCGAAGTCAATTTGCATCTGATGATTTGTTAACAGAGGTTTCTCTTGATTTTTCATTACGAGACAAGGTTTATTCAATTACAAGGTCACCTCAGCAACTGAAGAAAAAAGACAAAGGCGATGGATTTACCCAGCTAGGAGCAAAAGCAGAATTATATATGTGGAATGAAGATGGCGAGAAAAAATTGATAGCTTCGAAAATCAGTGATGTTGAGGAAAAAATCAAGGAGATTATGTTGATTGATGCTAACCAGTTTCGCCAAATCTTAATGATTCCCCAAGGAGAATTCCGAAAACTGCTAACGTCTGATAGCAAGGATAAGGAAGTGATCCTTCAGCGGCTTTTTCATACCCAGTTATATAAAATGGTCGAAGAAAAACTGAAGCTAGAGGCGACAGAACTGAAGAAATCTGTGGAAGAACAGGTCCACGCCCGTAACGAAGCGATACGCCGTATTCAAGCAGTGACAAATGAAGAACTCCTTGATTACATAGATGCGGACAGTGAAAATGACACTATGATCATGCCGCTTTTACTAGCAGAAATTGCCGGAATGGGTGAGTTGCTTGAACAACTAAACAGCAACTTAAATGAAAAGGTTCAAGCACAAGACAAACTCAAGGGCCAGCTTTTTGAAGCTGAAGCGATTTTGAAACAGCTGCAAACAAAAGAGGAATTAAAAGAGAAGGATGCACTATTGGTCTCCCAGGAGGAACTATTTGCTGAAAAAGAAAAGCATGTTCAACTGGCACAAAAAGCTGCACTTCTAGCTAAACAAGAGGAGCTTTGCCACCGTTTAAAGCGCGAAGTTGACCAGTTTCAGGAAAATGTGAATGCAATAAAAATGGAAATTGAAAAATTGGGGGATCTATCCAAACAGTATGAACACCAGCTGCACAATGAAATTGAGCGTGAGGGCGAGCGTCAGGCTGCCATGGATGAAGTAAATCGATTAGGCAATATGAAAGAGGATGTATATTCGTTTGCAGCATTACAGAAAGAAACTGCAAAAAAGGGGTCAGAACTAAAATCTGTTAAAGAAAAACAGTTATTTTATGAAAATAATCTTAAACAATTAGATGAACAAGTATCATCACTTAAACAACAAAAAGAAGTAATTGAAAAGGGAAAGTTAACCTACTTTGAAAATGAAAGTAAACTTGAAAAGCTGAAGGCTGAGCTAGAGCGCATTGAAAAATATGAAAGCTTGGTTATACGTCATCAAAAGGAGGAGCAAAATCTTAAAGCAATAACTGACCGTTATGAAAATACAGCTGCCCAATTTAGGGATGCTAGGATCCTTGTTGAAGATTTGGAGCAGAAGTGGCTGCACGGTCAAGCAGCCATTTTAGCGGCAAAACTTCAAACAGGTGAAGCCTGCCCTGTCTGCGGCTCAGAGCATCATCCGTCACCAGCTATCCAACATATAGATCGTATTCCAACCGAAGAGGATTTGAAGGCAGCTAAGGAGCAAGCCGCAAAATGGGAAAAGGAAAAGTCCATTGATGAGGCGAAATATTATCAAAGTCAATCGGTTGAGAGAGCACAGAAAGAAGCTGTACTAGAAATACTTCAAGAAATCCGAACGTACCGAGCAAATTTTAACGAAGAGGATTTACCAATAGCAAAAAATGAGACAGTCTCGGCTAAGGATCATCTAGTTCAAATTCAAAGAAAGCTTGCAGAACAAATAAAGAAGCTTGAGACAGTATTAGTTGAATTGGAAAAAAGCGAATCTGAAAAGGTAAATTTACAAATTGCTATTCAGGAACTGGCGGCTAAGGTGAACGATTTAATGGTTCAATTTACCGAAAAGAAAACGAATCTTACCAGGATGATGAACATTATTCCAGAAAACCTCCGGTCAGAAGCAGAATATGAAAGAACCCTTGCTGCATCTCGAAACCGCCATGAAATGCTGGTGAAACAGCTAGAGGTGGCACAGCAGCGCCTTCAGGTGGTCAAAGAAAAGCTTTCTAATGAAACAGCTAGATTACAAGATGCCACAGTACATCTTACTAGTAAACAACAAGAGCTGGGCACAGAACGAGAAATCTTTTTAAACAAATTATCAGAGCAGGGCTTTGAAAAATATGGCATGTATGCTGCTTCTAAACGAACAGATGGAGAAATCCGCAGTCTAGAGGCTGAGATCCGCAGCTATAGGGAAGAGCTGCGATCTGTTTCAGACCGATTGAAAGAACTAACGGAACTTTTGACAGATGTGAAAACACCTGATGTTGAGGGATTAAAATTAGAAATTGCGAAACTTATTAGTGAAATTGAAGTGCTGAATCATCAATGTACGGATCTTTTCGTTAAGAAGCGGGATAACCAAGAAATTTATAGCCGCGTTGAATGCTTAAATGAACAGATGAAAGTGTTAGAAGAACGGTACAAGCTTATTGGTCATCTTTATGAAATTGCTAAGGGGCAAAATAACTTCCGGATTACCTTTGAACGGTACGTGCTCGCCGCCTTCTTAGATGATATTTTACGAGAAGCTAATATACGATTGAGAAAAATGACATCTGGCAGGTTCCAATTATTGAGAAAAACGGACCGATCAAAAGGGAATGCCCAGAGCGGTTTGGAATTGCTTGTGTTTGACCAATACACAGGACAGGAACGCCATGTAAAAACCTTATCGGGAGGGGAAAGCTTCAAAGCTTCTTTATCTTTAGCGTTGGGTCTTGCGGATGTAGTGCAAAATTATGCCGGCGGTGTTTCCTTAGAGACGATGTTCATCGATGAAGGGTTTGGTACGCTTGATCCTGAATCGCTCGATCAAGCAATAGAAGCTTTGATGGATATCCAGAGCAGCGGTCGTTTAGTCGGTATTATTTCACACGTACCAGAACTGAAAGAACGGATAGATGTTAGACTCGAGGTTATTGCAGGCCAGACCGGAAGCAGGACGGAATTTATGTTTACGAATTAAATGCTATAAAAAAATAAAGCAGTGGTTTTCATTGAGATGAAATATCACTGCTTTTTGCATTTTATCGTATTTTGTGACAGATTATAGAATTGATGCTCTTCGGCAGTCTCAAATAATGTTATGTTTTGCAAGCAGAGGTTAATATAGTAATTATTTTAATTCCTTCGCAAGTGCACGCCCAGCCTGTCTTCCAGTAAACAAGCAGCCGCCAACGAAAGTTCCTTCTAGTGAGCGGTATCCATGTATCCCGCCTCCTCCAAACCCAGAAACCTCACCAGCAGCATATAGACCAGGAACTGGGTTTCCCGATGAATCGAGGACTTTGCCGGATAAGTTAGTTTGCAGCCCTCCAAGTGTTTTTCTGCTGACAATGTTTAAACGAACAGCGATTAAAGGACCCATTTTTGGATCAAGTATTTTATGGGGAGGTGCAACTCTAATCAGTTTGTCGCCCAAATAATTTCGTGCACCGCGCATCGCGGTTATTTGCAGATCTTTCGTAAATTTATTTTCAATCTCTCTGTCTCTAGCAAGAATCTGTCGCTCAATGTCAGCAAGATTGAGCAGGTTTTCTCCTGAAAGATTATTCATCCCAGCAACAAGTTCCGGCAAAGTATTGGCGATAACAAAATCCTCTCCTTTTTCCATGAATGCTTTTACTGGTGCTGTCGGGCCAGGAAGAATACGAGCTAACACTTTTTTAATACTCTTTCCCGTTAAGTCAGGGTTTTGTTCGGATCCTGATAAAGCAAACTCTTTTTCAATAATTTTCTGCGTTAAAATGAACCATGAATAATCATAACCAGTCTTTATGATTGCCTCAAGTGTTCCTAAGGTGTCAAAGCCTGGAAAGTTTGGTGCAGGGAAACGCTTCCCTGTTGCATCGAGCCATAATGAGGAGGGGCCGGGAAGAATCCGAATGCCATGCATCGGCCAAACCGGGTCCCAGTTTTTTATGCCTTCTGTATAATGCCACATCCGGTCTCGATTAACGATACGGCCGCCAGCATTCTCTGTAATTGCTAGCATTCGTCCATCAACATGCTCTGGCACGCCTGAAATCATATTTTTGGGAGCCTGACCAAGCCGTAAAGGCCAATTCTTTCTAATCAATGCGTGGTTGCCGCCGATCCCGCCGCTAGTCACCATCAGAGCTTGAGCATGGAATGCAAAATCTCCAATCACTTCACGGGAACTTGCTTCGCCGCGAGCAGCGGAGCTCGGAACAAGTATATCGCCGCTTGCTCCGATAACCGTACCTTTTTCCGTCAATAATTTATTTACCCGGTGCCGCGGTCGATAGTCAACAAGACCATTTGCCATCGCTCTTCGGACTCTATCTTCGAATGGTTTAACAAGTCCGGGTCCTGTTCCCCAAACGATATGAAACCGAGGGACAGAGTTGCCGTGACCTTCGGCAAGATAGCCGCCACGTTCAGCCCAGCCCACTACAGGAAAAAATCGAACGCCCATATCATATAGCCATTTTCGTTTTTCGCTGAAAGCGAAATCAACATAGGCCTCTGCCCACTTTTTTCCCCAGTAATCCTCGTCCTCTTCCCGGTCAAAACCTGCTGCACCTAACCAGTCCTGCCAGGCGAGTTCACGGGAATCTTTAATGCCCATCCGTCGCTGCTCGGGTGAGTCGACGAGAAATAATCCACCAAATGACCACCAAGCCTGTCCACCGAGAGACGCTTCCGGCTCTTGATCAAGAAGTAGCACTTTCTTGCCCGCATCTGCAAGTTCTGCCGTTGCCACTAAACCGGCGAGTCCGGCACCAATAACGATCACGTCATATTTCAAACTTCTTCCTCCATTTCGAAAAAATGAATCAATATACATATTTTCTGAAAAATTAATATTTTTAATTATACCATGACTTTTCAAGAATATTCGATATCTTAGTGATTAGGATCTGGTGATATGAATATTTTGGAAATAATTATCTTGAATTATATGTCACGCCGTGATATAGTCACATTAAGACATATTTCCTTGCGACATAATTTTAAATATTTTTCCTATAATGACTTGTGAGGTGAGCATTTTGGATATTGATAAAGCCTTAAAAAAATATGTACCGATGACAGAAACAGCGTTCTACATTCTTTTATCGTTGACGGAACCACGCCATGGATACGGAATTGTTAAACATGTAAACGACATAACAAACTCAAGGATCGTATTAGGATCGGGAACTGTTTACGGAACGCTAACGAAAATGCAAAAAGATGGAATCATTACGGTTTTTGCCGATGAGGAAAGAAAAACTGTTTATGAAGTAACGGAAACAGGGAAAAAATTAATCACAGCGGAGATAAAGAGGATAAAGGAACTTCATCAGAATGCGTTGAAATATGAGGGGGAGTTTTTATGATTAATAAAGTAATGAGGCCATTCTGGAGCTATGATGTCCAAAAAACAGAAAAATGGCTCACACATATGGCGGAACATGGTTACCTTTTAGTGAAAATCAATCGAGTTACACGTTGTTTTTTCTTTCAAAAAGGTGAGCCTAAGAAGCTAACGTACCGAATCGGGTTTGATAAAATGCAAGGGGAGTCACTCTCAAGAGGGCTAATAGCTGAGGGATGGTCTAAGGTTTTACGGACGGGCAATTGGTTTGTCACGTCAAATGAAAAGCAACTGGAGCAAATTAAAACCTCGTCTGTCCGTGAAGGAATTATTAAACATAATCGGATCATTATGTATATTTTCGGAGGTATAGTATCTTATTTTACTATTATGGCAGTGCTTTTTCTATTTTTATTTGGGCTAATTCTGTTTTCAAAAGATTCCCAGGGTGAGGTTGTAGATAGTCCATATTGGATCTTCACCTCCTTATATTTTGGTGCATTAATAGCCATTTTTATACTTGGACTTTATTCGGTGATTAAAATTTATCGGACTAATAAAAAATTGATATATGAAAAAGTAAATAGAAATGATCTATACAAAAAGACTCTATGTACAGACAAATTTAGCAAAGCGGAGGAAAAGCAATTAAAGCGTTCGGGACAATTGATAAAAAAAAGAAAGTTTGGCTGGATGTATGCTCCCGATAAGCTAGAGCAGTGGCTTGAGAAAATGGAAGAACAAGGATATAATCTTTACCATATTAGTAAGACAGGAACAACTTTTCAATTTCTAAATGGTAAGCCACGAAAGGTAAGCTATTGTGCAGATTATCAAAACATAGCAGATGAGAGCTACTTTGATATCCATAGAGACGCAGGCTGGAAAAGTGTTTTTGCTTCCTTTGGCTCATTACAAAAATGGTCGATCTGGAGCAGGGAATATTCAGAGAACGATGAACGGCCACAAATTTATAGTGATAAATCTAATCAATTAAAACATGCTAGAAAGATAGCCACTGCCTATACATGCTTGTTTCTTCCTTTAATTGTTGTCTATATGTTTAACTTAGGTTTGGGATTTGAGTTGATTCACGATAACAATCCAGATCCACTTCGAATTTTTACTATTATTGTTATGTTTCTTGCAATTTTGTCTTTTGGCAGCTACTCAATCAGGACTTGGATGTATTACAGGCGATTAAAAAAGCGGATTGATTGCTAGAAATGAGATATATGACATGTTCACTGGGACAATTTATCTATTAGGAGATGATAGTATGAAAACAGAAAAGGAAAAAATGGTAAACGGAGAATTATATATTGCTGCCGATTCAGAACTTGTTAAAGATCGTGAAAATGCACGGAGGCTAACTAGATTATACAACCTTACATTAGAAACAGAAGGAACCAAACGGACAAAACTCTTAAAAGAACTCTTTGGTTCAACAGGAGAAAATATTTACATTGAACCAAACTTTCGCTGTGATTACGGCTACAATATCCATGTCGGCGAGAACTTTTATGCGAACTTCGATTGTGTTTTTTTAGATGTATGTGAAATTCGGATAGGGAAGAATTGTATGATTGCGCCTGGTGTTCACATCTATACAGCAACACATCCGTTGAACCCAATTGAAAGAATTTCTGGTGCTGAGTTTGGGGCTCCAGTCCAAATTGGTGAAAATGTATGGATTGGTGGGAGAGCGATAATCAATCCTGGAGTGAAAATAGGAAATAACGTGGTGATTGCTTCAGGCGCAGTGGTTACAAAGGATGTTCCTGACAATGTTGTTGTTGGCGGTAATCCTGCACGAGTCATTAAGAATATTGAAGTATAGACTTATGCAATAGGTTCTGAATAGATTATCCCGAGATGCTGAATAATATGTTCATACATTATTAGGGGTGCATTTTCACATGAAAAAAACAACAATTATTATTGCGGGATTAATTGTGGTTCTTTGCTTTCATTCCTTGAAAGTCCTGGCCGATGACCTGCCGAGATTATCATCTGATTGCCTTGATAGTATGAAAAATCGAGATTTTCATTATAATAAAGCGATCATGAAAGATATTATTTCTGGCTTAGAATTGGACATTGATGATCAAAGCTATATTGAGGTAACGGACAGGGGGCTAGACGCAGCAAACATTATCTATGGCGGAAAAGAAATAGATGAGTATTATCAGTCACTACATCAACAATTTATTGTTGCATCCCGCGGCAAACCGACCTTGTATGTCAAACCCTTAGAAGCCTTTTTGCTTTATAAGCAGCCTGATAACATGAATGTAGCGGTACATTTAAAGCTCAACAATTTTAAATGGGAAGTCATTGGAAAGGAAAAGAAAATAGGAAATGCTGTAGACTATAAACTGCTAAAATGTGAAAAGGAATACCTGAAGAAAAAGAGAGAGTATTATAACAACGATTAATTAGAATAATATGGCTTTCTCCTTTAAGTGAGGAGAGGCTTTTTTATTTTTCTGGGAAGAAAAGGATATCTTTATTATGTCATGGTTGTTCGAGGGAAAGAAAATGTTCTTTTCGTTTACAACCTCACAAATTAATGATTATTACATTGAAAGCAATGAAAAGCTTAATGAGGGCCTAGATCGTTTATGGAATCACTAATCGTTACAGACGTCCATGTTTTAGAAAAAATAGTATTACTCCTTACAATTCCCAGCAAACCTCCAATTTTAAAAATTTGACCAGGATCATAAGTTTTCCTTTATTATTGCAATAAAAAAGGATTTTGGTATAAAGAATCCAATATAATTATTATGAAAAATTTAGTAAAAGGAGAGGTATGAGCTTGGACGAGAACAAATTCTATGCACATTGCCTGCAGGGGGATGTAACGGCTGCCTATAAGTACCTTTGCTTGATACCAGATAAAAGTAAAAAAAATCAGGTATTGGAATCCAAATATTATCATCGTTTTTTTGGAGGAAAGCCGTTTTATCGGTATAAGTCAGACGATCCCTGGATTCGAAAAGTAATATTGGCTTATTATCGTTACTTTACCTCCGTATTAACTGGTAAAGATGCCGAAGATGCAGAATCTCAACTGGTAAAATCATTAGGAGTATTAATTACGGATAAAGATTTAATCTGCAACATCGATGTAATCGAAGAGAAATTAGAACACCTTTTTGAGGAAAAAGGCTATCGCTTCTTAGGCGGTGTCACCTCACCATTCAGAGGACCTTTTATTTGGAAAACTACGAAAAAAATGGACTTTAGAGTTGAGTTACCGCATCAAACACAGGAGGTTACGGTTTATTTCTTAAGCGAATTCATTATGCAAAGCTGGATTCATTTTGCAACGTTTGGTGAAAAATTTGCCGGTGGCTGGGCTAAAGCTGATGGCCTGTATTATGTTGATGAAGGTCCCAAGAGAAAGAGAGCAAAACTAGATAGCAGTGAATTCCAAGTGAGTTATTTAAAGCACGAGACCCAGCATCTTAGTGATTACTTACGTTTTCCAAAGCTGCACTCGAAGGATTTGGAATACCGAGCCAAGCTGGTTGAGCTAATATATGAGCCAAATTCAATTCGATTGTTAAAGAAATTTTATTATGAAGTGAAAAATGATCCAAATTATCCACATCCCTATTCATCCTATGTGCTAATGACAAGACTGTCCAAAATGGTTTTTGGAATTGACGAGATACAAAATCTTGAAAAATGGAAGCAAGTTAAACCGGCACAGATTCGAGAAATGGCTTGGAATTTATATCATGAACATACAAAACAGCTCGAAGGAAGTGGCAAAGAAACAAAGGGGCTTATTTAGCTCTGTTTTTGTAATTGGCTGAGGAGAATCACTTTGCTAATTACTCCTATGACATAATGTTTCCACAAAAATTACTTTTTAATTTTCCCGCATTTATCCAATCATAAACCCACTCTAAATTACTCAAAATAAGATGGTTCACTCATTCATAACAAAGGGGTTGATGGGGTTGAGATGGCATAAAACAATACTTTCGATGATCCAGCAGAGGCAAAATAAAAAGATTGCTTTAGCTGTAGATACATCCACGAATGAAGCACCGAGCCTTTTGATTAATAACATAGTTAAACTGTTTGAACAACTAAAGCCTGATACTATTTTAGTTCAAGCAGATTTTAAAATTAGAGATATTTCCCCCATTAAAAGTGATACGATTAAATATTATACACATGGGAAATCTTCCTATACATTAGTGCTAGAGTGGGCAAAAGAGGAAAACCTGGATACACTGTTTTACATTACAGATGTTACCGGCTTTTTTTCTGAAGAAATGAATAAAGTTGATTTTGAACTATTTTGGCTTGTTCCAGGTGAGATATTACCAAGAGTACCGTTTGGAAAAGCAATTAAGGTAGCATGAAAGAAAACAGTTCCCTCACTTTTTGGTGGGGGATATTTTATTTTGATTTTAATTATGGATAAAAGAAGGTAATTTCATTATTGATGTCGAAAGGTAAAAAGGATGTTCATTATTCAAAAGGAGTTAAACGCATGATTATAAAGCTTGATTTACATAATTTAAGTCTTGTTAAGGAATTGTTTGAACTGCAGAAGGCGTCGTATCTAGTTGAGGCAAAATTAATAAATTTTTTTGATATCCCGCCTCTAAAGGAGACGATGGAAGAATTGAAAAATTGCGGCGAATTATTCTTGGGATATTTCGAGGACGAGAAACTCGCCGGAGCACTTTCTTATACTATCGATGGGGAAGAACTGACGATTTGCCGTATGGTTGTCCATCCAAACCATTTTCGTAAGGGAATTGCACAAAGGTTATTGGCGGAGGTAGAGAAAAATAATAAGGAGTTGAAGGTATTTAAAGTTTCCACTGGTAAAGACAATAGCCCTGCCAAAAGATTATATCTGAAAAATGACTATCAATTATTTGAAGACTTTGAAGTGGTACCGGGGTTATATATTAGTAATTTTGAAAAAAGAAGAGTTTAGGAAAAATGACTAGAACCTTTTCGCATAAGCAATTGGCGAAATTAAAAGGGAAAACACCATCAAAAAAAATGGTGTTTTCCCTTTTTGTATTTTTAGCCTATTAACATCTGAACAACCAACCAAACATTTAAGCCCAGGATGATTATAGCAAACATTGAAGAAAGAACGGTTGTAATTCGTCTGTTCGTCAGCACGCCCATTATTTCTTTCTTTTGTGTGTAGTAGATTAATGCAATAATTGGGAACGGTAAAACGATACTAAGCACGACCTGGCTGATAATCAGTGTTTGCGTTGGATCTACTCCGACAGCAACTATAATAACAGTTGGAAGCATCGTGACTAAACGACGAATCCATAATGGAATGGTAAATCCCACAAATCCCTGCATAATCACTTGACCGGCCATTGTCCCTACGACAGAACTTGAAATTCCTGAAGCGAGCAACGAGATCAAGAACACACTGGCTGCAGCAGAACCAAGCAGCGGTGTAAGGGTGTGATAGGCCGTGGTCAGGTCGGCAATATGACTTTGACCGGATGTATTAAAAACGGATGCTGCCATATACATCATCGCAAGATTTACAAATCCGGCAAGGGTCATCGCAATCAGTATTTCTTTTGTACTAAATTTTTGAATCTTAATTTTTTCCATATCATTTCTTGGTACAATGCGATTCTGAGTTAAGCTTGAGTGCAAATAAATCGCATGCGGCATGACGGTTGCACCGATCACTCCAACTGCAAGCATAATACTTTCATTGTTACCAAGCCACGGAACGACACTATGATAAGCAATTTGTGAAAAATTCGGCTTTGAAAGGATTGTTTCCACTAAGTAACATAATCCGATTAGCATGGCAAAGGCAGCGATGAATTTTTCCAACGGTCGGAAGCCCAATTTTTCAAGCATCAAAATTAGATAGGTAACCACTCCCGTAATAATAGTGGCAAGCAGCATTGGTATGCCTGCAAGTAAATTTAACGCCAGTGTCGCTCCTAAAAACTCGGCAAGGTCGGTCGCCATGGCAGCAAGTTCCGAAACTACCCACATTATGAGTGTAAGCCATTTAGGCATATGATCCCGGCAGATTTCCGGCAGACTTTTTCCTGTGGCAATTCCAAGTTTGGCTGACATGTTTTGTAAGAGCATCGCCATTAAATTGGCTAAAACGATTACCCAAAGCATTTTATATCCAAAGCGGGCACCGCTCTGAATGTTGGTTGCGAAATTTCCTGGATCTATATAAGCAATTGATGCGATAAAAGCAGGACCAATAAACGGCAGTAATGCCCGTATCCCTTTAACTTTTCCATTTATGGCATCTCTTGCTGCAGATACAGTTCGTTGTTCCGCTGCACGAGCCTTGTCAACTGCAAGTGAATTAGTGTGGCTCATCAGATACCATCCTTTCTTTTGTGTTTTTCGTTAACGCAAGGTTTGTTCGTTGATGAACAAAAGTTGCATTGATGCAAATCTATAAATCTATTATATAAAATTTTGAAAAATTTGTGAATGTTTTTGCCTAAAAAATATATATTTTTTAATGGAAAAAAGGAAAAGAAAAACTTCGCTTGAACAAAAGAACTTAAAAGGCTACAGTAGAATTGTAGAACGATTAAGAAGGTGGCAATCTTGGAAAAACGATATTTTACGATTGGGATGGCGGGACATATTGACCACGGGAAAACGTCCTTAACAAAAGCGCTTACCAATGTCGATACAGACCGACTAAAAGAAGAGAAGGAACGACAAATTTCGATTGAACTCGGGTTTGCTCCATTATATGAAGACAATGAAATCCAAATTTCAGTCATTGATGTACCCGGACATGAGCGCTTTATCAGGCAAATGATTGCCGGAGTAGCCGGTATTGATTTGGTGGTGCTTGTCGTTGCAGCTGATGAAGGTGTGATGCCGCAGACAAGGGAACATCTGGATATCTTAAAGTTTTTAGGTGTAAAAAACGGTGTAGTCGCGATTTCAAAAATTGACAGGGTAGATGAAGAATTTATTGAACTGGTCAAGGATGAAATTTTAGAAGAGCTTACCGGGACCGTTTTTGAGGATGCCCCGTTTGTTCTTGTTGACAGCTTATCCAAAAAAGGTATAGAAGAGATTAAAGAATTAATTATAAAAACATTAAGGGAACAAGAAATGCGTGATGCAAAAGGGGCATTTCGTCTGCCAATTGATCAGGTGTTTACAGTGAGAGGTCAAGGGACGGTTGTTCGTGGTACAGTGTATGAAGGGTCCGTTGAAGAAGGACAAGCACTAAAAATTATGCCTAAAGGAATTGAAGTAAGGGCAAGGCAGATTCAAGTGCACCATAAGTCTGCAGTGAAGGCGTATGCAGGGCAGCGGACTGCCATCAACCTTTCTAATGTATCAAAAGAAGATTTAGAACGGGGGGATGTCCTCGTATCATCCGAACATTTTATTGTGACGAAAACAGTTGATGTTGCGACTCGAATGGTTGAGGATCTAGAACATATAGTTAAGCAGCGGATGCCGATTAAGCTTCATATTGGAACTGCAGAGGTTATGGGGCGAATTGTATTTTTTGACCGCAACGAGGTAAAGGAAGAAAATGGTGAGATCCTATGTCAGCTTCGCCTCGAGGAGGAAGTTTTGACAAAACGGGGGGACCGATTTATTTTACGCAGGCCAAGCCCGCAGGAAACGATTGGCGGCGGCTGGGTAATCGATCCACGTGGTAATAGGTATCGTTTTGGGAATCAAACCATTGAAGAACTTGAGAAGAAAAAGGTTGGCACACCAAAGGATCGAATTACTGCGGCACTGGTCGAAGCAAAAAGTCTCCCATTAAATGAGTTGATTAAACGGACAGCACTTGATGCAGAAACACTAACTAAGCATTTAACTGATGGGGAATTTGTTTTATATAATGGAAAAGAGTACACGCTGCAGCTGCTTATCCATTTGATTGAAGAAGACATTTTTGACAGGCTGCAGGAATATCATCTGGCCTATACAATGAAATCAGGGGTAAATAAAGCTGAACTTTTGCACTTGTTACATAAAAGGTTTCCCAAATCGTTGCTTGAGTTTGTGATGGAAAATGGGGTCACAAACGGAATCTTTAAGCGTAAAGGACAATTCGTTTCCCTTTCATCCTTTGAACCGCATGTTCCTAAAAGCTGGAAGAAACGGACAGAAAATTTGCTTGTGGAATTAAAAAAAGACGGATTAAAGGTTCGTTATTTAAAGGATTATTTTTCATCAGGCGGAATTCCTGAAGCGCTGGAGTTTGATTTAAAGAAGTTTCTAGAGGATCAGGAGTTAATTGTACAGTTAGATGAGCAGTTTGCCTATCACGGGGAAGTGTTTAGGGATGCTGTTCGAAAGCTTCGCAGCCAAACAGGTTCTGAATTTGAAGTTGGCGATGCGAAAGATGTCCTAGATCTATCAAGAAAATACATGATTCCATTTTTAGAAAGATTGGATGCGAAGGGTTTTACAAAAAGGATAGAGAATAAACGAGTTTGGCAATAAGAAAAGCGCAAGCGCCTTGGTCAGCCCCGACAAGCACAAGACGAGCCGGCCGAAAGGTTGATTTATAACCTTTTGGACGGATTGGCTTGTGACCTCGAGGGGCTAGGCGCTGGAGCTAGACAATTCTCGAAGTCAAAATTTCTTATCTCTTAAGAATAGCCCCACTTCCTCGTTGGAAATGGGGCTTTTAATAATTATGACAGAAATTCAGCAGGGTTTAAGCCAAGCTCTCGACAAATATCTGCAACCATTTGCTGTTCATTAGGGTCGAAGTTCCCATCAGCATAGCCTATGGCTATACAATAACGGGCAACTAATCGGGCTATCTCCGGCTTTGTTCTTATTTTTCCAAGGGCACGAAATGCCTCGGCACGGCCCATTATACGGTCATTTTCCATTCTTGAAATGTACAAATTGAATTTTTGAATTACTTTATTGGTATCAAATACTCGCAATTCCTCACTTTGATGGACAAATTCGAGCATCTTTTGCCGTTCTGATGCGTCTAAATAGCCGTCTGCCATTGCCACTAAGGCACATGCTGCAACGACTGCATCAAGCACGTCCTGGCTTTTATAGCGATTAAATAATTCCTGTGCTTTTCGCTTCTGATTGTTTGCCCATTCAGCATAGTCCGTTTGCGAAGGAGACCATGTGCTGCCACAGCTATTACACGTGAACTTTATTTGGTTTTGCCCGATAAAACCGCCCAATAAGCCGACAGGACCAAGGATTAACCCGCCAACAGCGGCTTTACCAAGACCAAATCCTTTTTTTCCAGTACGAACATTTGTTGAATGGCATCTCGGACACATAATATCGTCTCCGCCATAAGTTTGACGTGAGCTTGGCGTCGATGCAAAAGTTGATTGTGTTGGATAACCGTACGCAGGCTGCTGGTATGACGTTTCCGGTTGATGATGTACGGGTGGTTGGTATGAATGATTGTTCGGCTGACTTTGTTGGTATGGATTAAAGCTACTTTGGTTTTGCCGATATGGATCATATTGATTTGTATTATTTTGCTGGAACGAATTATTTTGTTGATAAGCATTACCATTGCTATGATCCTGTTGATAGGTTGACTGCTGTGTTGTTGGAGTTGTCGGTGCATTTACAGGTTGGTCATCAACCGAAATCCCAAAATTGCGGCATAATGCGGCTAATCCACCTTGAAACCCGCTCGCAATAGCATTGAACTTCCATTCCCCGTTATGGCGGTAAACCTCAGCGGCAACAATAGCTGTTTCCACAGTAAAATTCGTGCCTAAGTTAAATCTCAATAATTCTTCATTCGTAATTTCATTAAAAATACGGACATAGGACTCTGATACTTGTCCGAAATTCTGCCGTTTTACCTGAGCATCATGAATGGTTATCGTAAAGGCAATTCGGTGAATATGAGAGGGTACTTTGTATAAATCAATTCTGATTTGTTCATCATCCCTTACACCTGATCCAACACGGTTATCGCCGCTGTAGATAATTGATCCGTTTCCACCTGAAGGGTTGTTATAAAAAACAAAGTCCTGATCACTATTCACTTTTCCAGATTCACCTAATAAAAATGCAGATGCATCCAAATCAAAGTTAGAACTAAGATTACTGCCATTCCAGCCTAAACCGACAACGACATTTTGCAGACCGGGGTGTGATTTCGTTAAATCAACCTTTTGCCCCTTACTTAGTGTAACTCCCACATCATTCACTCCTCATCCTTTATTGTTTATATGTACATTATAAATCTATTTTTGAAAAAGGGAAAAAATTCTAGCTGAAGAATCTACTCTTTCCTTTCGTCCACTCTAAGATGTACGTGAGAGCGGACAAAAAGTTTCATATTTATCTTATAGTAAAAAGAAAAAAGGACTAACTCATAAAAGTTAGCCCCCTTAGCAAAGTTTCGTATGAATCAGCCAGTTTTTTCTTCTTTTTCAACAGGTGGTACGTATTCATGCTCCCAGAATTCTGCATCTTTTATTCCCAGTTTTACAGGGTCAAAAACGGGATCTTTTCCATCTTTTAGCTGTGCTTCATAGTCTCTTAAAACTTTTAAGGCAGGTTTGGTCAAGAGGAGAATTGCGATAATATTTAACCACGCCATACTTCCTACTCCGATGTCTCCTAATGTCCAGGCAAGGCCTGCTGTTTTCACGCATCCGTAGACAACCATGACTAAAATAGCTACTTTAAGAATATATTCTGACCAAACACGCTTTACTTTTTTGTTAATGTAAGCCAAATTTGTCTCCGCCATATAATAGTAGGCCATAATCGTAGTAAAGGCGAAGAATAATAGGGCAATCGCAACAAATGGGGCACCAAATCCAGGGAGCACTGATTCAACAGCGGCCTGGGTATAGCCTGGACCTGGTTCTACATCTGAAAGTTTAGTAACAATCGCTTTGCCGCCTTCGGGAGTTACATTGTACATTCCGGTAATCAGAATCATAAACGCTGTTGCAGAACAAACGAATAAAGTATCAACATATACTGAAAATGCTTGAACAATCCCTTGTTTGGCAGGATGGGATACTTCAGCGGCTGCAGCAGCATGCGGGGCTGTACCTTGTCCTGCTTCATTTGAATAAATACCGCGTTTAACACCCCAAGAAATAGCTGCCCCAAGAATACCACCAAAGGCAGCATCGGCACCGAAAGCGCTTGAGAAAATAAGCCTTAAAACACCTGGTAATTCAGAAATATTTAATATTGTAATAAGAAGTGCGACAATAATATAGCCTAGTGCCATGAATGGGACAACGAATTCAGCTACTCGAGCAATCCGCTTTACTCCACCAAAGATAATGACCCCGAGGCATAACGCTAAAACTATGCCTGTAATCACAGGACTAATCCCGAAAGCGTTTTCAACACTTAAGGCAATACTATTTGCTTGTACACCTGGTAAAAGGACCCCTGTGGCAATAACGGTTACAATCGCAAATAAAACGGCATACCACTTCATTTTCAGGCCTTTTTCTATGTAATAGGCTGGCCCTCCACGGAATTGACCATCTTGTTTTACCTTATACACCTGACCTAAAGCTGCTTCAACAAAAGCTGATCCAGCCCCTAAGAAGGCTATTGCCCACATCCAGAAAACTGCCCCCGGTCCGCCAAAAGCAATGGCAGTTGCAACACCGGCGATGTTTCCGGTCCCAACCCTTCCAGATAAAGCTAGTGTTAGGGCCTGGAATGAAGAAATACCTGCATCTGATTTACCTCCTTTAAACATTAAAGGAATAATGTCTTTCATGTGCCTTACTTGAAGGAACCGTGTTGCTAATGAATAAAATAATCCTACTCCTAAACATAAATAAATAAGTGCTGGGCTCCAAATAATCCCACTAAGCCAATTGACAAACTGTTCCATAAATTTCCCCCTTTGCTCGTACTGAATCCTATTATATAACAGATAGTTATCAGAATAAAAGAATTTTTTTAATTTTTTAATTATTCGAATATAGTAAAGCGTTAAATTAATAAAGGGAAGCTTTCTACGGTAAAAAAAGCACACTGCCAAATTGAGACAGTGTGCATGTTTAAATTAATTTGTATGAGACGTGTCGTTATTTTTTTTAAATGGCCACCAGTTGGCTTCGCCAAATGTTTTTACCATGACTGGTACAAACAAAGGGAGGACGACAAGTGCGTACAAGGCTAAGCCAATTAGGAGAATCGTGGCAATCTCCAGCAATGATAGGACGCCGGACGGCATCATCGCTGCAAATGTACCACCAAGGATCACAGCTGCTGAGATGATCACTGTACCCATTTTTTTCATAGATAGTAAGATTGCTTGTTGAACAGGCAAATTCCGGTATTCATTAAATCGATCCATTAAGAAAATGCTGTAGTCGATTCCAAGTGCCACTAATATGACAAACGCAAAGAACGGAACGGCCCAGCTGATCCCTGTGTATCCTAACATATGAACAAAAATGGCTTCTGAAATGGACATCGAAGTATAGTAGGTTAGAATTAAAGAACCAATCAGATAGAGCGGCATGATGAGCGAGCGAAGTAAAATAATGAGAATAATTGTAATACCCGCCAGCATTAAGACAACTGTTCGTGAATAATCGGCTTTAGAAATGGTGTCAAGGTCATTATGCATACTTGAAACACCGCCAACAGCCACATTTGCATTTTCAAGCTTAGTATCCTTAACTGCTCGTTTTACCGCCTGTTTAATTTCCGGAATTCGGTCAATTGCCTTATTAGAGTACGGGTTTTTATTAAAGACTACATCCATCGTCATTACTTTACGATCTTTTGACATATAGGCATTGAGAGCCTGCTCGAAATCCTTACTGTTTAACACGTCCTGTGGAATATAGAAACCATTCTGTTTCTGCTTAGATACATCCGCAAGATAATCTTGGGCAGAGCTAAGACCATTTGAAACTTGATTTAAACCATCCGCACTTTGGGTTAAGCCGTCAGAAAGTTGGGTAATCTGACCACCCATCGTCTGAATCCCTGTAAGAAACTGCTGTTGTCCGCTCTTTAGATTGTCTAAACCACCTGACACCTGAGGAAAGCCTTGATCAATGATCTTCCCTTGTCCATCTTCCATTTTATAAAGACCTGCCTCAAGTTCTTTTATGCCAATTAAAAGTGGTTCCATGCCGTCAACAAGTTTTTCTTGCCCCTTTATTAATTCCGCCAATGCCATATTTGCAGAATTAATTCCATCTTGTGCCCCTTTTAGACCTAGGGTTAATTGCTGCATACTTCCTGAGAGTTGCGTGATTACTGCTTGTGAGCCTTGGATTGTTGCTTTAATAGCTTGATAGTTTTGATTTTGATCGATGTCAGGATAATCCGATTTAAGATTAGCGAAATATAGATTTGTTGAGGCTAATGTTCCGGTTAGGGAATCTAAACCTGCTGCAATTTTATCGGTTCCGTCTTTGAGGGAACCTAAACCGGCACCAGCTTCATTGTATCCGGCAAGCAATTGTTTGTTATAGGCTAAAATCTTGGCTAATTCTGCTTGAATTTTTTCCAATCCTTTTTTTAATTCCGTGGAACCGATAGAACTATTTTTCAGTCCATTTTCAATTTCAGTAAGGCGGCCTTGGACTTCGGCCACTCCTAATTTTATCGTGTTTGTTCCCGTAATTAATTGATTGATGCCAACGGTTGTTTCCTGTATTTTAGGTTGATTTGCGGCCATTTGGCTGCCGGCATCTGAAAGACCGTCACTAATTTTCTTTATCCCGTCATTTCCTTGACCAATCCCGTTACCAACGCTTACTACTTGTTTTGACAGATAAAAATCATCAATTGGTGTACCTGTTGGGCGAGTCACGGAACGAACAGTGTCAACATTATTCACTTTTTTCAGCTCTTGGCTGATTTTTTCTGTCAGTGCAATATAATCAGAGGTATTCATTTTATCATCGTTTTTAATCACAATTTGTGTTGGCATCGATTCACCCGGACCGAACGAATCCGCAATGAGGTTGAATCCTTTGATTGACGAATAATCGTCACTGATTTCTTCAAGTGAGTTAAATGATAATTGATCCTTATAAGTGAATAAAAATGGTACGGAAACGGCAGCCACTAATATAAAGGCAATTAACGGGCGTTTCAATGAAAAGCTTCCCATGCCGCCCCATATTTTACTGTCACCATGTTCAAGCTTGCCTTTGGATGGCCAAAATAGTTTTTTCCCAAGGACAGCCATAAAAAAGGGAACCACGGTGAACAGAGCAAGTAACAATATCGCAACCCCAACCGCAACGGCTGAAGCGGATTTATATAGCTGAAAGGTAGAAAAACCGATAGACGCAAATCCGATTAATACCGCGATACCGCTAAAAATAACTGTCTTCCCAGCAGTCCGATAGGTAGTAATAATCGCTTCCGTTACATCTTCACTTCTTGCCAGTTCCTCTTTAAAACGGCTAAGGAGCAAAATACAATAGTCTGTTCCAATCCCAAAAAGGACCGCGACCAGGAAAATCTGGGTGAATGTGGACAACGGAAAATTCACATGATCAACTAAAAGCCCGACAATTGATTGCGCCGTAAGGTAACTGAAACCTACTGTTACTAATGGAATAATCGGGGCGACCGCGGATCTAAATACTAGAAGCAGCACAATTAATATAAATGCAACGGTAATACCTTCAGTTTTTTTCAAGCCTTCCTGGGAGTTAGTGACAAGATCTTCGTTAATGACCCAGCTGCCGGTATAGTAATGATTGAGTTTGACATGATCAATCGCATTATACAAATCTCCGGTAATCTCTTTTGCTTCCCGGCCATTAGCTGTCACCTTAAGAGAGACGAGGATGGTTTTTCCGTCCTCTGAAACTAACTGACCCTTTAATTCCTCCTGATTGAAATGAGTAAGAATTTCAGTGATTCCTAGTTTCTCTTTCTTTTTTTCAAGCTGTTGAACGGCCTTTTCAGCAAGCGAAAAATCTTCATTTGTTAGCTTTTTATCACTATGGAAAACGAGAGCAGTTTGTAAATGACTTCCTCTACTTTCACTGGATTGAACATCTCTGAGAATTTTTTCGGCAATTGTTGACGAATAGCCTTCCGGAACCTTTATTTGCCCTTTCTCCCGAACTAGTCCTTCCATATTTGGCGCCACTAAAAAAAGAGCCGTAATAACAGCAATCCAAGCGATTAAGATCAACCACTTTCCTTTGATTATTGCTCTCATTTTTTTAATCCCCCAGTTCTTCCTTTTTCTTGTTTGCTAAAATTTGGGCTAGTTTTTCATACGTATTAATAAAATTTTTAATTTCAGAATCTTCAAATTGCGTAATGATTGATTCAACAAGAAATCGAATTTTTTCTTGGCAATTTTGATAAAGCGTATTTCCTGCCTCCGTTAAGGTTAAATATACTACTCTCCGGTCGTTTTTATCACGGGTTCTTTGAATTAGGCCTCTGTCGGCCATCCTGTTGATAATAGCCGTGATGGCACTTTTATTCACTTCAAAAGCATCGGCCAATTCAGAGGAAGTGCATTCCCCGGACTGAGAAATGTATCTTAATATGTAATGCTGATCATTAGTTAAATCATCTCCAATCTGCCCTTTGACTAATGATTCCGCTTTTTTATGAACTTGAAAAGAAATGGTTACATAGCGGTCTATTAACTCCTGAATGATCTGCTTATCCACAATATATTACACCTCACAAAATTAGTTAAACTATTTAACTATTCACTTGTTTAACTATAAGTCATAAGAAATTTTACGTCAATATTTTCCTTTAAGGAAAAGTTAAGGAACAAATCTAATAATAAACTTATTCTAAATTGTGTCCTGGTAAAATGTCCGGGATCAGAAAAGGAGTATGTATAGATGAAAAAATGGGTTTTAATAGCTGTTGTCCTACTTGTAGTTGGATTTGTTGGATACCAATGGTACTCAGCAAAATCTAGTGCCCAAACAACATTAACTCAGGTAAGAACAGCAGTTGTTCAAAAAGGTAAATTAGAGGTGAAAATAAGCGGATCTGGGACAGTTCAGCCAGTAACAACTGAGGATATTAAGTCAATAAATAATAATAATGAAATTGATGAAGTGTTAGTGGCTGCCGGAGCGGAAGTGAAGAAAGGGGATGAATTGATTACCTTTACAGATGGCAGTGATCCGATTACATCACCTGCTGACGGAACGATTACGACCATATCTGTTGCTGCAGGTGAACGGGTCACATCCGGACAAGTTGTCGCACATGTAACCAACTATCAGGATTTACAAACAGTTGTCCAAATTGATGAGCTCGATATAAGTAAAATTAAAGAAGGGCAAACTGTTAATGTAAAAGTAAATTCAAACCCCGACCAAACCTACACAGGAAAGGTAACGGCGGTTGCCAATGAAGGATCATCCTCTAATGGTGTTTCGACATTTGATGTCACAATTCATTTTGACAACGCTGAAGGACTCAAAGTAGGAATGAGTGTGGAAGCAAGCATTTTAACAGCAAGTAAAGAGGATGCCCTATATGTTCCTTTGGACGCGATTCATACTGCCAACGGTGAAAAATATGTGATTTCGGTTACAACCGGTTCAACTAATCAAACAACTGGAAGTGAGCAAAAAACAGTGAAAACCGGTTTAGCGAATGAGGATTATGTGGAAATTACTGAAGGCATTTCAGCAGGAGAAACGGTTCAATTACCGCAATTGGCATCTGGAAACTCCTCCAATACTAATCGGAGAATGATGCAAGGTGGCGGTTTTGGCGGCAGCATGGGCGAAATGGGTAACATGGGCGGCATGAACCGTAATGGAGGTGCACCTGGACAAGCGGGTGGAAGGAGCGGAAACTAATGGGTAGACCAATTATTCAAATAAGTAACCTCGTGAAAACCTATAAGCTTGGCGGTGAAACAGTACATGCCTTAAATAATGTTTCGATTGAAATTGAAAAAGGTGAATTTCTAGCGATTATCGGTCCTTCCGGTTCAGGAAAATCGACACTGATGAATATGATTGGGTGTCTGGATAGGCCGCAATCAGGAAAATATCTGCTTGATGGAAAGGATATCGAGAGGATGAACGATAATCAATTAGCCGTCATTCGGAATCAAAAAATCGGGTTTATATTTCAAAACTTTAACCTGCTAACGAAATTAACAGCCTTCGAAAATGTCGAACTGCCTCTGTTATACAGCGGTGTACCAGCGAAGGAGAGGCGTGAAAGGGCTTTAGCAGGCTTAAACAAAGTCGGCCTGAAGGAGAGGGCAGGTCATTTACCAATGCAGCTTTCAGGCGGTCAGCAGCAACGGGTTGCAATTGCGAGAGCACTTGTCGGCAACCCCGCTATTCTCCTTGCCGATGAACCAACAGGCGCACTTGATAGTAAAACAAGTAAGGAAATCTTACAGGTAATGAAAGAATTGAATGAAGTTGGTCATACGATTATTTTAATTACCCACGACTTAGCGATTGCCAAACAAGCGAATCGTATGGTCAGTATACAAGATGGTCAATTGTTGGAAAATGGAGGTGAACTCATTGGGAATGCTGCAATCTATTAAAATGGCGCTACGTAGTATTAAGGGGAATAAACTTAGGTCTGCCTTAACGATGCTCGGGATGATTATCGGGGTATCATCTGTGATAATACTCGTTTCGATTGCCCAGGGCTCTGCCAAAAATGTGACCAGCCAAATTAATCAATTGGGAACGAATCTATTAACCATCAATACTTTCGGAACTGATATAGCCTTAACTGAGGATAAAATTAGTGAGCTAAGTAAATTAAATGGGGTTAATGCGTTGTCGCCAGTCGTCTCAGGACGTGTGAATGTAAAAAAAGATCGAACAACTTCACAGGTAACGATGACTGGAACGAATGCCTCTTACTCGTCTGTTCGTGATACCAAGGTAAGCACAGGCAGATTTATTACCGACCTTGATATTGAATACCGGCAAAAGATTGCCGTTATTGGATCGGATACGGCCTCTACTTTTTTTGGAGCGGATAACCCTGTAGGTCAATATCTGCAAATTGACGGAACTTCCTTTAAAGTAGTAGGTGTTCTTGTTTCTAAAGGGAGTTCAATGGGGCAAAGCGGCGACAATGTGGTTATTGTTCCACTTAGCACTGGTCAACGCCTAGTAAAAAGCACCACGATTAATCAAGTTTATTTACAAGGAAAAAGCGAGGATCAAATGGATTTGGTCATGAACGAGGTTGAAAGGGCAATGGCCTCCTTGTATCCTAATAAAAGTGATTCCTATAGTGTGACGAACCAGCAGGATTTAATGGATACAATGAGTTCTATTTCTGATACGATGACAATGATGTTAGGTGGTATAGCTAGTATTTCCCTGCTTGTGGGCGGGATCGGAATCATGAATATTATGCTCGTTTCTGTATCAGAACGGACAAAAGAAATCGGAATTCGAAAAGCAATTGGTGCAAAAAGTCGGGATGTCCTTCTTCAATTCTTGATTGAAGCTGTTGTATTAAGTGGTGTAGGGGGGATCATTGGGATTATAACAGGGGTAGGATTAGGAAAGCTGTTATCATCGATATTAAATTTAAGCGTTTCTTTTACTTCCTCCGTGATGTTATTATCTTTCCTATTCTCGTTAGCTGTCGGGGTTGTATTTGGAGTATTTCCAGCCAATAAAGCTTCAAAGTTAAATCCAATTCAGGCTTTAAGATATGAATAAAGGAAGTAACAAGCGGATCGCCACTATTGTGTCCGCTTTATTTCCTTTATAATGTAATGAATTCCCTTTTAAAGAGGAGAGGTAGAAATGCGTTTATTAGTAGTAGAAGATAATCTTCCATTACTTGAGTCCATTGTACAGCTTTTATCAGATGAATTTGAGGTAGATCAAGCATCGAACGGGGAAGATGCCTTGTTTTTAGCGATGCAAAATATTCATGACGCCATCGTTTTGGATGTGATGATACCGGAAATTGATGGCTTTGAGGTTTTACAGACGATTCGAAAAGAAGGATTAAAGATTCCTGTTTTATTCCTTACAGCTAGAGATTCTTTAGAAGATCGAGTAAAGGGATTAGATAGCGGCGGTGACGATTACTTAGTTAAGCCGTTTCAGGCAGCTGAGTTAAAAGCGAGAATTCGGGCGTTATTAAGGAGAAGCGGCAGTTTAACGACAAATCAAACGATTCAATATCGGGGGATCGAATTAGTAGGTAAAGAACGGGATATTATTGTCGATGGCGTGCCGATAAAACTGACTGCCAAGCAATATGAGCTGTTAGAATATTTAATTCAAAATAAAGGAGCCATTTTAACGAAAGAGCAAATTTATGATCGCGTATGGGGGTTCGACTCCGATACCACAGTTGCCATTGTTGAAGTGTTCATGCATCATCTCCGTAAAAAATTGGAGCCATTTGGCTATCATGCGGATATTAAAACCATTCGCGGTGTCGGCTACATGCTGAATGTAGAATAGGGGCGGCAAATGTTTCGTCAAACACATATCAGGCTTACGTTATTAAATTCAATGGTCGTTATTGTATTAATTAGTATCCTTGGAAGCATTATTTATTTTTATACTGATAATAAGCTATATAAAGATGTTAACCAGTCATTGCTTGAATCTCTCAATCATTTTCAACAGCAGTCGAAAGGTCCCGGTGATATTCGTGAAGGTGTTGGGGGACCAGGTCCTCGATTTATCAGAAGGGACCCGCGTATTATAACCTTAATTTGGAATGAAAATAATCAGCTTTTAGTGGAACAAAACAGGGATTCTCAGCTTTTTCAAGATAACGAGGAGCAAGTTCACCCGAAAAAATTAAACACCTTGCAGGATGTTAAGGTTGAAAATTTTTCATTTAGATATGTGGCCACCGAGGTGATGCATCCACAATTAGGAAAAATTACCGTGCAATTTATTCGCAATGTGAATTCAGAAAAAGAATTACTAGATAGGCTTTTGTTAATTATCCTGATTGGTTGTGGTGTCGGAGTGATTTGTGCGGTTGCTTCTGGTTTTTTCTTAGCTGGAAGGGCATTGGTTCCTATTAAAAATGCCTGGCAAAAACAGCAAGAGTTTGTTTCCGATGCCTCCCATGAGCTACGGACACCTTTAGCGGTCATCCAGGCTAAAACTGATTTGCTTTTCTGGGCACCATTTGCAACAATCCAGGAAAAAATTCTCGACGTTTCGACGATTTCAAATGAATCAAGAAGACTTTCGAAACTGGTCACTAATTTATTGACACTTGCCAGGTCTGATTCTGATCAAATTGAAATGAAAAAGTCAGCCTTCCAATTGGACGAGCTTTTAAAGGAAATCTTGCAGCACTACGAAGAAATCGCGATGTATCAAGAAAAGTCACTTCATTTAAATGCAGCTGAGCCTGTTACATTTTTTGCAGATAAGGAAAGAATCCATCAGTTGATTGTAATTCTGTTGGACAACGCCATGAAGTATACAAAAGAGGGGGGCGAAATCTTGCTTTCCTGCAGGAAGAGTCATTCTTCGATTTTCTTTCAAGTAAGGGATAATGGAATTGGAATACCTGAAAAGGATATCCCTAAAATCTTTGACCGTTTCTATCAAAGTGATAAGGCCCGAACAGCAGCTGAAGGAACAGGACTCGGTTTGTCGATTGCTAAATGGATTATTGAGAAACATCACGGAAAGACAAAGGTGCAGAGTACTGTTGGTAAAGGAACGACAATTGAAATCACTTTTCCAAAGGCCCAAAAGAATTAATCTTTGGGCTTTTTTCAATGTTTTTCATTGTTTAAGGAAAAACTAAGTGAAAAACCTACAAAAGAGCCTTTAACAAATACTTTTTTAAGAAAATCTTAAGGAACTCTCTTCATAATAGGTTTATCCCGCATTAACGGGCAGTAAGAGCCCCACTTCAAGACTTTGAGGAGCCAATAGGGATAAACGGGGGAGCAACTGCCCGTAAAAGCCCGATTGGTTCAACTAACAATCAGTGGGGGATGGAAGAAAACCCCCACTGATTGTTGATACAAGCATATCGAAGGAACAGGTAAATATGAAGGGAGCACAACTTTTATGAAAAAAATGAGAAGAGCGCATTTGTGGATTGGCTTAGTTGCTTCTATTTTAATTTTTATGGAGTCAATTACCGGATTGTTGATGAATGAACCCTGGTTAATCGGGCAATCACAGGTGGAAGGCGAGAGAGGAAACTTCCAACCTGGACAATTTAACAGAGGTCAATTTAATCAAGAACAAGGAGGACAAACATCAGATTCTGGCCGCTCTTTAGTGCAAGATAGTCAGACACAGGGGCAAACAGGTTCAAATGGAAATGGTCAATTCCAAGGTCCTCCAGGAGGATTTAGCGGTAATAGGAACTTCGCTGGCGGGCTCCGGGGCGAAGGAATCGGTCAGGGCTCCTTCCTAAGCACCATTAGAGGGCTGCACGAAGGAAGAATTGGGAATACAAACATCAAATGGTTGATTGACCTAACTGCTCTTGCGATGTTGTTCTTAACTGGTTCAGGCATTTATTTATCTATAAAAGTTCTCCGCGCAGAAAGTAAGCGAAAGAAACGCCAAAATGAGAACCTTGACATATTACCAAACTAAAAAATAGCTGCCCGAGAATCCTCGGGAGCTGTTTTTATTCTACAATGATGGTACCTTTAAACATTTTCATACCACAGCTGAAGGTGTACTCTCCAGTTTTGTCTGGAGTGAATGATAGTTTTGTTGTTCCAACCTTTAGATTCACGTTGTTAATATTAAAATCGGGAATCATAAAGGTGGATAAACAGCTATTATTTTCAAGTGGATTTTCAATTTCAAGTTCCACTTGTACCCCTTTTTTTACGCGGATCACGTTAGGTGAGTATCCTTTTTCCGTTACGAGCATCTTAACTTTTGGAGTACTTTCCTTCGTAACATCAACTTCTGTTTTGGCTGTCTCCTGCTCGTTTGAGGCTTGAGTTTGTGCCGGTTCATCTTTCCCTGGGATTTTCACCATATCACTACTATACATAAATAAAAACAATGAAACGATCACAACTCCACCCGCGATAATCGCAAAAGGGGAGAGTTCATCTGTGTTAATTGAAAATTTGTTGTTAGTGGCAACATGAATATACACAATCACAAACCCGATGATGACAATATAAAAACCTAATAAAATACCAAGCAATATCGTTGGGTTAATGAATTGGAGGAAAACTCCAAGAATCCCGCCATTAATACCACCCATTAAACCGGAAATGGATCCCATCAGTATGGCTAAAATCCCAACCGGGTGACCTGCTAAGAACCCAATGACGAAACCGATAATCATGCTAATGCCAACGACAAGAAATGTTTCACCAGAGGTAATTCCTATAATACTACCGGCAAGCAAGCCTGTAATAACAGCAATAACCATGCTAATCATCATTCCGGGGGTGTTGTTCAGTTTATTTTTATTACGGTAAACAAGATAAATAGAATAACTGGTTCCAATGGCAACAAATGCAGCTGAAATAATTGAAAAAATACTCATGATTAGTCTCCTCTTATGAACCTTTAGAAATAAACAACATAAGAGTATTATAATTGCAAATGACGACCTTGAAGTAATAGGGGTTATGAACGTTTTATGAATCTTGGATAAAGTAAGAGGGGTTTGGAGATAAATTATTTTTCTTTTTCTTTATCTAGCGTATTTTTATAAATGCGCTTTAGCGCTTCATTTTGCATACGAATGTATTCAAGTAAAAATTCTTTTTCTTCTTCCTCGATGTCAATGTCATCTTTGTCATTATGTTTCATGCAAATCACTCCACTTTTTCTAATAAAAGCATTTTAACCTATTTATGTAATAGTTTAAAGTGGAAACTCCCAATCGTTAAGAAAAATATTCCACCATAGGAATTGACATTTGCGAGCGGGACAGATATAATTTTCAAAAAATACTATTGAAACAATGACGGGGATTAGTAAAGTGAAGTGGTCTTATCAAGAGAGGAAACTGATGGTGAGAGGTTTCTTAAGACAGTCGTTTGAACCTGCCTCTGAGTTCTGTATCGGATTTAATTGAAGATACAAGCGGATAAACTCCGTTATCATGGAAAGAGTATAAAGCATTTGCTTTATAAATTTAGGGTGGTACCGCCAGGCCTTGGTCCCTTTTGAGGATTGAGGTCTTTTTGCATTTAAAAATATTAATGAGGTGTCAAAAATGGCAAAGGAATTTGTAAAAGATGTAACCAGTATGGACGAGGATTTCGCCCAGTGGTATACAGATGTTGTTACGAAGGCAGATTTAATTGACTATTCAAGCGTACGCGGTTCGATGATTATTCGACCATATGGCTATGCGCTTTGGGATAATATTAAAAATGAATTAGACCGCCGTATTAAAGAGACAGGACATGAAAATGTTTATATGCCATTGTTTATTCCTGAGAGCCTGCTCCAAAAAGAGAAGGACCATGTCGAAGGCTTCGCACCTGAAGTAGCTTGGGTTACCCATGGCGGTTCTGAACCATTAGCAGAACGATTGGTTGTCCGCCCAACATCAGAAGTTCTTTTTTGCGAGCATTACAGCAATATCATTCATTCCTATCGTGATTTACCAAAACTATATAACCAATGGGCAAATGTAGTCCGCTGGGAAAAGACAACCCGTCCATTTCTTCGTACATTAGAGTTTTTATGGCAAGAAGGACATACAGCCCATGCGACCGATGAGGACGCTATGGAAGAAACGATTAAGATGCTGAATGTTTATGCTGAACTTTGTGAAACGATTCTTGCGATTCCAGTTGTAAAAGGGCAAAAGACGGAGAAGGAAAAATTTGCCGGCGCAAAAGCCACCTTCACGATTGAAAGTTTGATGCATGATGGAAAAGCTCTACAATCAGGTACATCCCACCATTTTGGTACAGGATTTGCTGAAGCATTTGGCATTCAATACACCGACAAAGAAGGAAAACTGCAATATGTACATCAAACTTCATGGGGCTTCACAACCAGGATTATCGGTGCTTTGATTATGGTTCACGGCGACAACCGCGGTCTTGTGATTCCACCAAAAGCAGCACCAACTCAGGTCATGATCGTGCCTATTGCTCAGCACAAAGAAGGTGTTCTTGATTTTGCCTATGATTTGAAAAAGTCGCTTGGCCAGGTGGCCCGTGTTGATATCGATGCCAGCGATAAAAAGCCAGGGTGGAAATTTAATGAGTATGAAATGAAGGGTATTCCAGTTCGACTTGAAGTAGGTCCAAAGGACATTGAAAATAAACAAGTTATTTTAGTAAGACGGGATACGTTAGAGAAAGTAATTGTTCCTTTAGACGAGTTAGAAACAAAGCTAGTTGAATTACTTGATAACATTCAATCAAACTTATTTAACAAAGCACTTACGCACCGTGAAGAAAGAACTTCAGTTGCTTTCACCCTTCCTGAATTAAAGGAAACGCTTGAAGCAAAACCAGGATTTATCAAAGCGATGTGGTGCGGTGAACTAGCATGTGAGGAAAAAATCAAAGAAGAAGCAGGGGCAACATCACGTTGTATCCCTTTTGAACAAGAACAGCTTTCAAATACATGCGTTTGCTGCGGAAAAGAAGCGAAACAGATGGTTTATTGGGCAAAAGCGTATTAAAAATAGCAAAATAAGAGGCCTTTCCTTATGGGAGGGTCTTTTTTTCAAGATAGCATCTTTTATCGGCGAATCAATTTTTTGCCGGTAAAAGGGGAATGAAATAGTTAGAGAGAATACTTTATAGTAATAAAAAGGAGGAAAATGAATGAAACCAATACTAATTGATTTTCCAGAAGAGTTTTATACCGAAAGATTGTTGATCCGGAAGCCAATGCCTGGAGACGGCAAAGCATTATACCAAGCAATGCAAGCCTCATTAAATGAGTTAAAACCATGGATGCCTTGGGCCCATCGTGAACAAACAGTTGATGATGTCGAGGCAAACATGAGGGAGGCACACGCGAAGTTTTTAACTCGCGAAGACTTACGGCTGCATATATTTCATAAAGAAACTGGTGAATTTATCGCATCATCTGGTTTACATAGAATTAATTGGGAAGTGCCTAAGTTTGAAATCGGTTATTGGATCGATACGCGGCATAGTGGGAACGGATATATCACTGAAGCTACTGAGGCAATCACTAATTTTGCATTTACTTGTTTGAATGCCAAACGAGTCGAGATTCGTTGTGACTCAAAAAATGTGAAGAGCCGTGTAATTCCCGAAAAATTAGGTTTTACCTTGGAAGGTATTTTAAAAAATGATGGCATTTCTGCTGACACGAAAGAATTGCGTGATACATGTATTTTTGCTAAAACTAAATAATCAAATGAAAAACTCGACGAGTCGAGTTTTTCAATTTTATTAATCTAGTATAAACCTTTTCAAATAGTACTTCGTGATTGCTAAATATTCGCGGGTATATGATTTTAAAATCGCCTTCGCCGGGGTCTTTGCAGGAAGCCCCAGCACATTCAAACCTTGATCACTTGCTATTGAGATGGCACGGTACTGATGAAAATAATTCGTCACTACTAGACCGAGTTTCGCTTCCGTGGGAATTAGCTTTTTCGAAAACTCAATGTTTTCATATGTATCCGTGGACCGATCCTCTAAAATAATCCGAGATTCGCTAATACCTTGTTTCACAAGTATTCTTTTAATGCACTCTGCTTCAGAGATATCTTCTCCATTGCCCTTGCCTCCTGATGCAATGACAACTGTTTCCTGATTTTCTTTTAAATATTTTGCTGCAGCATTAATTCTGCTGGCAAACGCAAGTGAGGGGACGGTTCCTTTCACTCTTGCCCCAAGCACAATTAGATAATCCGCGTTCTTAGGTGCTTCCACATGACTATACTGACTTATCTTAAATTGCAGAAAGCCAACATAGATTAGCCCTAAAATCACGAGAACACCCAAAATGGATCCCATTCTTTTCTTATTCTTCATCTTTTAAAAAACCACATCCACATTTTAATTCTTTCATTAAGTTATAGTATTATTTTGATAGTACCATAATATTACAGTTTTTTATATTTAATTTTTCAATAATAATAGGTAAATGAAATTTCATGCACCTTCCCCTACATATGGAATGAACTTTATTCGCAAACCCAGGAAAGTCCAAGTGTTCCAACGCCAGTATGCACACCTGCTACTGTTATTAGCATCAACATTTCTGTTTTAATCTCTGGTATTGTTTCTCTTAGATATTTTTCAAGCTCGCTAGCTTTTTTTATGTCATTCGCATGGACGATGGCAACTTTTCGAACAGATTTTGTTTCAAGGTCTTCCTTTAATTTATTTACCAGCCATGCAATCGCCTTTTTTTCGGTTCGGACTTTATCTTTTATTTTTGCAGTACCATCTTCAATCGCTAAAATTGGTTTGATATTAAAGAGCGAGGCTAATATTTTTTGACTCCCGGATACTCGGCCGCTTTTATGAAGCTGGTCCAGATTTGAAGGAACTAAATACAAACGGGTATGTTCCCGTAAAGCATTTAATTTTGAAACCACATCATCCGCATCGAGACCTTGTTCTACCAGTCTTACACCTTTTTTTATTAAAAAAGAGAGAGGATAGGATCCCGTTTGCGAATCAATCGCAAACAATTTAAAATCTTCCATACCTGCAGCCATAACCGAAGACTGATAGGTTCCAGTCAATTTACTAGAAGCATGAATAGCTATTCCACAATCATATTCTTCCTTTAATTTGTTATAAAGTTCGACAAAATCATTGATGGATGGTTGGGATGTTTGAAATTTTCCATCCTCGTTTTGCATTCTTTCATAAAATTCTTGTTCTGAAATATCGATGGTTTCTTTGTAGAATTCATCGTTAATAACAACGTGCAGGGGAATAACATGAATATGATGCTGCTCAATAAACTCTTTACTAAGAGAAGCAGTTGTGTCGGTAATCCACGCAATTTTTGCTTTGTTCATTTAATCCTCTTCCTTCAGCGGTTAATGTATCTTTAATCTCCTGATATAAAATTCTAATTGTCTAACTAGGTTCAACAATACAAAAGCGGATAGTATATGACTAGTTACATTTGTCATGCTCAAAAGTGAACAATTTGTGAAAACCACATATTTAAATTATGCAAAGATAATATAGTGTGATTTAAATCACTTAATCAATGTGAATTTACTCATATAATCACTATGGATATAGGGAAAACATTTAAGGAGTGGTTAAAATGTTAGATCAAAAAACGATTGAAATCATTAAATCGACTGTACCGGTCTTAGAAAATCACGGAGAAACGATTACAACCCGCTTTTATCAATTGATGTTTGGGAACCATCCTGAGTTATTAAATATTTTTAACCATGCGAATCAAAAACAAGGGAGACAACAAAAAGCACTAGCTGGAACTGTATATGCAGCTGCTATGTATATTGACAATCTCGAAGCCATCCTTCCAGTTGTTCAACAAATTGCTCATAAACATAGAAGTCTCGGCATTAAGCCTGAACATTATCCAATAGTTGGAAAGCACCTTTTATTAGCCATTAAGGATGTATTAGGCGATGCTGCAACTGACGAAATTATCAATGCCTGGGCCGAGGCATATAACGTAATTGCCGATGCCTTCATAAGTGTTGAAGCAGAAATGTACGATGAAGCAGAAAACCAAGAAGGCGGCTGGGAGGGCTTCCGCAACTTTATTGTTGACCGTAAGGTTGTTGAAAGTGATGTTATTACTTCATTCTACTTAAAACCGGAAGATGGCAAAAAGATAGCAAGCTTTATCCCTGGACAGTATATTAGCATTAAGCTAGAAATAGAGGATGAAAAGTACACGCACATTCGTCAATACAGCCTTTCAGATGCTCCTGGAAAGGACTATTACCGTATTAGTGTAAAACGTGAAGCGGGTACCGCAAACCCAGATGGAATGGCCTCTAACTTCTTGCACGATAGTGTGAACGAAGGAGACAATCTTAAAATAAGTGCGCCAGCAGGTGATTTTGTGCTGGACACGGAAAAAACAACTCCTGTTGTACTGCTCAGCGGCGGCGTTGGTTTAACACCAATGATGAGTATGTTAAAGACAGTTGTAGATGTGCAGCCAGGACGTAAAGTAACGTTTGTTCACGCTGCTGCGAATAGCAATGTTCATGCATTAAGAGATGAGGTTGAAGAGTTAACAGCTCTTGAACATGTAAATTCATTTGTTTTTTATGATTCACCAACAGAAGAGGATCGCATGTACAATCGATTTGATGTTGAAGGATATATAACGCGCGAATGGTTAAAGGACAATATCTCCATCGGGGATGCAGACTATTATTTCTGTGGACCTGTTCCTTTTATGAAAGCAATGAACCGTTCATTAAAAGAAATTGGAGTAAAGGATGAGAAAATTCACTTCGAGTTTTTTGGTCCAAAAGGAAATTTAGAAGAATAGAAGAAGAACAAGCTGGTTTCCAAATCGGAAACCAGCTTTTTTTGAAGAAAAGGCAAGATTCCGTTAAATTTATGGAAAAGTTAAGAATGAGTAAACCTTTCTACATATTCTTCGTAATAATTGCATTGAAAGTTTGATTCATATCGCATCTATGATTAAATAAAATAAAAGGCCGGAAAGGGTGTTTGATCATGAATAAGAATGCCATTCGTTCGATTACTGTCATAGCCGTATTATTTTGCCTTCTCTGGCTGATTGGGCTTGGCTGGGCAGTAGGGGAATATTATGCTGGTAAACCGGAGAAAGTTCCGGAGACAACCTCTGTTAACCAGAAAGAGGAGACCAAAAAAGGGTTAACGATTGTAGCATTAGGTGACTCGTTAACGAGAGGCACAGGTGATGAGTCAGGAAAAGGCTATGTGGGTGTCTTGATAGATGAAATTAAGGAAAAGACAAAGCGGCAGGTACAGCTAACCAATCTTGGCATCAACGGCCAAAGATCTGATCAGCTGCGCAACCAGGTTCAAGAAACAGAAGTCGGGCGGCAAATTCAAAAAGCGGATATGGTATTAGTGACGATTGGCGGAAACGATTTGTTCCGCGGGGGGCAAGGTTTAGCCGATTTTAGTGCAGAAGACATTACAGCAATTGAGAAAAAATACCTTGATAACCTGAGGTCTATTTTTGAACAAATTCGTAAAAACAATCACGATGCCAATGTGTTTTTCATTGGATTGTACAATCCCTTTATTGAGTTAGATCAGGGAAAAGAAATGTCCAAAGTCATTCGCCATTGGAATTATGACAGTGCGGAAGTAAGTGCGGACTATCCTAAAATCGTATTTGTGCCAACATTTGATTTGTTTGAGTTAAAGGTAAATGATTTTTTATATTCGGACAAGTTTCATCCAAATCAAAAAGGGTACCGTTTAATTGCTGAACGAGTAGCCTCATTGCTCACCTGGTAGGGAGAGGGAAAAATGGAGAAAAAAATCACATTATCTGTTAAGAATTTAAGAAAAGTAATTGGAAAAAGAGAAATCATCAAAGGGTTAACATTTGATTTACGTGAAGGGGAAGTGTTTGGGTTCTTAGGGCCAAATGGTGCCGGGAAAACTACGACCATACGCATGCTTGTAGGTCTGATTAAACCGACATCTGGAAGTGTTCACATTTGTGGTTACAGCATAGAGGATCAATTTCAGGAAGCCGTAAGTAATCTTGGCTGTATCGTTGAAAATCCAGAGCTGTATCCTTACTTGTCGGGCTATAATAACCTGCTCCATTTTGCGCGGATGCTTGATAACATTGGAGAAGAACGGATTTATGAAGTCGTCGATCTTGTTGGGTTAACGGAAAGGATTCATGATAAAGTAAAAACCTATTCCCTTGGAATGCGCCAGCGCCTCGGGATTGCCCAAGCACTTTTAGGAGAACCAAAGGTGTTGATACTCGATGAACCAACAAATGGCTTGGATCCGGCAGGCATACGTGAAATGAGACAATTTATTCGGTTTTTGGCCGAAAAGGAAGATTTAAGTGTCCTTGTGTCAAGCCATTTATTGAGTGAAATTCAATTGCTTTGTGACCGGGTAGCAATCATTTCCAAAGGGACTATTATTCGGGTAGATACGGTCCAGCATCTACTTGCAAATCGCGAAAGAGCCGTTTGGCGCCTCTCTCCATTTGAAAAGGGGAAACATATATTAAGTTCATTAACAACCATTGAAGTAACAGAAGACGGTACCATTTTAACGGAATTTAATGAACAGAAGACACGAGAATGGAATAAACAGCTTGTTGAAGCGGGTGTAGCTGTAACAGAGATCAATCGAAAAATGCCAGTACTTGAAGATTTATTCCTCGAACTCACGGGGGGTGACAGCATTGAATAAACTGATTCAGAATGAAATGATGAAACTAATTGCCAAAAAGCGGCTCGTTGTGATTGCGCTCATCATCGGTGTTCTTGTCATGTTATTTACCTATGCACAATATAAGCAAGTCGAAACTCAGCGTGAAAAATTGGGAACAAGTGATTGGCGCACGATCTTACAGCAACAAATCATTGATACGACAAACCGCTTGAGCAGCAGTAGGTTATCAGATGAATGGAAGAAACAGCTGCAAATATCCTTACAGCAGCAGCAATATTATCTTGATCATGATATTAATCCATCAGAACCAGGTGCACCAACGTTTATGAGAATCTTTTTAGAAAGTTCTATTGATCTTTTTATCCCATTAATGGTTATGGTCATTGCCAGCGATTTGGTTTCCTCCGAGCATAGTTTGGGTTCGATCAAGCTTTTATTGACAAGACCGGTGAAAAGGTGGAAGGTACTGCTAAGTAAATATATCACCCTTTGTTTAACCATTTCATTAATTATTGCGATTGCGGGCATCCTCTCTTATTTAATCTCGGGAGTAGTATTTGGCTATAAAGGCTGGGGGGCACCAATTTTAACTGGTTTTAATGTGACAGATACAGGGTTAAACACTTCAGAGGTCAAACTTTTAAGTTTGTGGAAGTTTTTATTAATGGATTTTGGATTGGTTTGGTTTGTTGCTATTGTGGTTGGGACATTATCATTCATGCTTTCTGTATTAATCCGCAGTACAGCAGCAGGAATGGGTGTGATGCTTGCGGCGTTAATCTCGGGAGCTATTTTAAATAATATAGTATCCTCATGGGAATCTGCCAAATACTTTTTTATGGTGAATTTGCGGTTAACGGACTATATGAAAGGTACAGCACCGCCAATTGAGGGAATGAATCTCTCCTTTTCGATGATGGTTTTGTTCGTTTGGTGGGCGGCTGCTTTATTCGTTTCATTTGTTGTCTTTACAAAAAAAGATGTTTATTAAAGAAAAGCTATCCCTGTAAGAAAGAGGGGATAGCTTTTCTATTGTCATAAATCAATCGGGGAATTTGATAGAAAATTAAAAGTTTTATAAAATGGTAGTGGTAAGAAATAAAGAGAAATGGGGGAATCGGGATGTCATTTGTCATAAAAAAAATTGATCATGTCCAGCTTGCTGGACCAAAGGGGTGTGAAGATGAAGCAAGAGAATTTTTTGCTGGAATTCTTGGATTAGCGGAGGTTGAAAAGCCGGAAGAATTAAAGAAACGGGGAGGAGTATGGTTTGAATTTGGAACTTTTCAAATTCACATTGGTGTAGAAGAACCGTTTTCACCGGCTAAAAAGGCGCACCCGGCCTTTGTTGTGGAAAACATCGAGGTATTAAAAACGATTCTTAGTAAGAATGATATTGATTTCTCTGCGGACGACAATCTCCCAGGGGCAAGTAGAATTCATGTCCATGATCCGTTTGGCAACCGGCTCGAATTTTTAGAGTGGCTATAATGAAAAATTATAACAGCCCCATTTTAAATGGGGCTGTTCGCCTTATAGTTGGGGGACTAAAGGCTAAATCATTAGGGATTATTCTAATCAAGTGGCTGGCAGGAGGAGGGGATTCCTGCCAGCCAGGAAACTTAGTAAGGTTAATTGGTTAAAAGTTATTGTTTCGCCGTAACTTTTATCGGCTCACGGCTTACTCCAAAATGCTGCTTAAAAATTAGGGATGGACCGCCAAGATTAAACAAGTAGCGAGCCTCAATAACTTGTTTCATAAAGGCTCCAAATAAACCGGATAAGCGGAAATTTCCTACTTTACCCACTGCGGCCAAGAGTCCAATTGAAGCGACAGACCCTTTGTGGTGATATTCAAACGGTTTTAATGAATCACCTCTTAAGGTGGCGACAATATTTTTCGCACATACAGGTGCTTGTTGTAGTGCCACTTGTGCAGTCGGAGGCAAGGCATACCTCTCATCCTTCATGAATAAAGAACAGTCTCCGATACTAAAAATATTTTTCATATTTTTCACACGAAGATAAGAATCCACCGCAATCTTGCCTTTTTCAATTGGTAATCCCCATTTGTGAACAATCGTGTTCCCTTTCACACCACAAGACCAGATTAAGGTCCTTGTTGGAATTTCCAGATTATTTTCAAGAACAACTTTCTCAGCTGTGCATTCCAGTATTTTTGTGGAAGTGATGACCTCAATATTACGCTTTTCTAAAACCTCTGTTGTATATTGAATGGATTGCTCAGGGAAAAATGGAATGATAGATGGTGAAGCCTCAATACCAACAATTCTTATTTTTTCAAACGGTATATCATGGTCTTTACAAAGTTTTGGTAGGCCATCAGCCAATTCTCCAAGCATTTCGATTCCGGTAAATCCTCCACCCGCTACTACAAATGTTAAACGAGATGGATCATGGTCTTCTTTATAAAGATTAAATTGTTTGATGATTTGATGATAAATGATTTTTGAGCTTCTAAAGCTGCGAATTTCAAAAGCATTTTCTTTAACACCTGGAGTACCGTACGTTTCAACTTCAAATCCAAGTGCAATTAATAAATAGTCGTATTTAATAGTATCTTCGCCTTCAAGGTGGATTTCTTGGGTATTGATATCAACAGAAGATACGGCAGCTTTTAGGAACCGAGTTTTGTTTGGATTGATTAGTTCAGGAATGGACATAGCAATTTGCCTGTCAGCCGCTGTGCCAACTCCTGTCTTATGAAGCTGTGTTGTAAGGTAATGATATTCATGTTTATTAATGAGCGTAACATCTGCTTCTCCTGATCTTAATAGTTTTTCCAAGCTTTTACTTGTGATGATTCCTCCATAGCCTGCACCTAAGATTACGATTTTTGGTTTTGACATTTTTCCCCACTCCTAATTTTATTTTTCTAGGATTCTTCGAATGTGTTTGTGAATAAAATCACAATTATGTAGTAAAAAATAAGAGGTGATGCTCATTGTTATATGTGAAATGTTTCACATGTTTTCTATATCCATAGAATACGATAATTTTATCAACATCTCAAGACCTTTTTTACTAAATTTTTGTCGAATTGGTAAATTATTTTCGAATAGGTGGGAATGATAATTACGTGCTGAATAAATTTTGGCTTAATTTCTATGAAGAATGGAAGGAGATTGTTATGAGACTTAAACTAATATTTATGACATTGGCATTTTTATTATCAGTGCCAGGTTTAACTGCAGCTAATGATTCTTTACCGGTTGATCATAAGGAAAAACCTTGTGATTGCCAGGAAGGCAAACAGCGCCATATGATGCATAAAGATTGGCAGGCAATGATGAAGGAGAGAGAGCAAAAGCTTCTTGCATGGGTTGACCAATATACTCCAACTAAAAAGAAAGAATGGCTCAAAGTTCTTACTGAAAAGAAGACTCTTCGTAAACAATGGATGAGTCCTGAAAATGCCGCCAAACGGGAGAAATGGGAAAAAGAAAAAATGATAAAAATGGAAGAGATAAATAAGCAATTTGAACAAGGTAAGATAACGAAAGAAGAATTTATGAAGCAAGTACATGGCGGCAAAAAAGCGGAGTATTGGAAAACATTTAAAGAATTAAGACTTGCGATTGAAAACAAAGATGATAAGAGGGCTGCTGTCCATCTAGATCACCTTTTGAATCTAATGAAAGAGCATAACAAAATGATGAAAGATAAGTTGAAATAATAATAAACAGCACTGAAACTAGTCAATTCTACCATAGAATTGACTAGTTTTTTTCAGTCCGAAGGGGAATTAATTGCTGAATTTGTTATTATTTTTGGGTGCTAAAATGCAGATCTTGAGGGAATATTGAAGAAGTAAGAAAGTCTTAGAAGGAGGATTTCAATGAAGAGTAAAAAACTAATGATGACGACGATTGGATTAGGTGCTGCGTATTTACTGCGCAATCAAAAATCACGCAAAAAATTAATGAATCAATTCCAAGCATTTGCTGCAAAGTCTAAAAGGTAAATCAAAAAGGGGCTGTCCGAGAAGTAGATTTTGGATAGAAGGCAGGCAAACGTCAGGGGCTCTGGTCGCTTTCCGCGGGCCAGCCGCCGAGCCTCCTCAGGCTTACAGCCTTGCGGGGTCTCGGCCGGCTGGCTTTCCCGCAGGAATCTCCCGGCGCCCCTGCCGTTTGCAATGAAAATGAGCCTATCTACTACTTTTTAGACAACCCCTTATTTCATTGTACATTATTTTTTTAAGTCAATTTGATCTTTTTTTACCTCTTTGATATCTTCTTTTATTTCTGTTTTAATATCATCTGCGATTCCCTCAGTTGCTTTTTTAAATTCACGAATTGACTTTCCAAAAGCACGTCCAATTTCAGGGAGCTTGTTCGGTCCAAAAATGACTAAAGCAACAATAAGAATTAAAATTAATCCTGGAACACCAATATTCGAAAACATTTTCTCAACTCCCAAAAATGAATAATATTATCAAATATATTATAACTTGTAGTTCAACAATATGAAAGCCGTTCAAACTACCTTGCCCGAACGACTTCAACATCTATTTTTTTACCTTCATAAAAGTCCTTTATTGCTTTATCGGCATAAACCCAGCCTTTCCAGCCAATATGAATCGTATCCTTCATAAAGTATGGGTCATATTCATGATTGGAGAAATCGGCAATTTTAAAGCCTTCTGACTCTATTTGTTTCTTAATACGTTCATAATACGCGGTGCGTCCTTCCTTTGAGAAGCCGGTATAGTCGTACCATTTTCCGTTTACGGGAACAGAAATAAACAATGGGTCTGCTCCTGACTGCTTTAATAGGTCAAGTACAAGTTGGAAATCTTGATATTCAGGGGATTCTCCATAGGAAGCTCCTATTTTATTATCCTTTAGGGAAGGCACCAATTTACGAATTTTATTATATTGGCTATTAACCACATAAAATTGATTATTCCTTGATCTTCTTTCACCGAAATGATTTGCCTGAGTTGCTAATTCATCCCAGGATTTATTCTTAACTTTTGGGCTGATATCCCGCTTACGAGAAATACCCCCTGCCAATGAATAGTAAAGATCCTTTTTTATCAATAATTCACGATAGGCAAAGGCCATAGGGCGGACTAATGCTCTCTTTCTTTTAGTCCATGGACTATTGGTGATCTCCGCTTTATACATGACTGAAAGAAATGGGTCGTTTTGAATTGGCGAAAATTTTAACAGCCGTTCCATTGCCTTCTTCTTTAACATAGGATCAATTTTGTTGTTAAAAGCCAAATCATATCCTTGCAGGGATGAATAATTAGGAACAAAATGGGATTCGTCTGTCCCTTTTGGCTGAAACCATTGCGGAGACAAGACGAAAACAATTTTCTTTCCCTTAAGCTGACCCGAATGCTCAGAGAAATTTAAAAAATGGATTAATGATTCCGTTCCACCACGGCCAATGAGATAAGGGGTGAAATCTGCTCCTGTTTCTTTAAAATAATTGGCAGGATGGTACCGATCAAGTCTGGCTAGCTCAGAAGAACCATAGATGGGCAAATATTGTTTATCTTCAAGCATTTTTTGTTGAAGATACTTTCCTTGAAACATAAATGGATTTAATTCTGTTGCTGCCTGAGAGATTCTTGATTTTGGAATCATCTTCTCAATCCATTGATTTGGTATTACAACCAAAATAACCAATACGAAAAAGGCTAAGATCATTGGTGAGAATAAAGCTTTTTTCATTTCATATCAGCCAATTGACTGGCGATATTATTAGGTGTATTCCATGTGTCACGATCGAACTCGGTAATCGGAACAAGAATGCCAAACCGTTCTTCTACTTGAACAAGTAATTCAACTGTCCCGAATGAATCCAGTAAACCGGCGTCAAATAGATCAATATCCGGATTTTCCTTTACAACATCGTCCTGGCAAATCTCTGCTAATAATATAATAACCTCATTTTTGAAATCCAAAGTAATCAAACTCCTTTATGAAATAATTGTCCTGAGAATATATAAAAGCCAAAGCAAATCACATGGAATGTGATAATAATCGCCGCAATATGTGTAAGCTTATTTTGCGGCCACCATTTATGCTTCTTATTAAACCGTTCAAAAGAATTGTAAGCAACCATTAATAAGGCGTGATACATCCCATAAATGATATATTGTATTTCAAGTCCGTGCCATACACCCATTAGTAAAAACAGTAAAATATAACCAAGGTTTGAAAGTAAGTTACGGTTTTTAATCCACTTTTTCTTGGTCATCCAAAAGACAAATCGCATGTATACATAGTCTCTAAACCAAAAGGATAGGCTCATATGCCAGCGATTCCAGAAGTCTTTAATGTTCCTGCTAAGAAAGGGCTTATTAAAGTTTTCCGGAGATTTAATTCCCATAATATAACTAACACCAATCGCAAATGCACTATAACCTGCAAAATCAAAAAATAGATAGAGACTGTAGGCGTACATATAATAGAGATGATGTTCAAAATGGCTATGAGCAATAAATCTTAGATTCGTGATAAAAAAATGGTTGATCGAATAACCGATAATGTACTTGTAAAAGAAGCCGAGAAAAATTTTGTTGATTCCTTCGTAAAGAAGTAATTTGTATTGCTCGCCCGAAATTTCGCCTTCCAAATCTTTATCAAAACGACGATAACGGTCGATTGGACCTGATGATATGGTCGGGAAAAATAAAATGAAATAGAGTAATCGGGATAGGGGCAGGTTTTTTTTTATCAGCCCATCACGTGTCTCCATGATTAATTGTGTACCCTTAAACGTTAAATAAGAAATACCAAGAAATCCAACTAAGTTTACATCTGAAAAATATGGCAGCAGCTTCGAAAGAATCAGCGGAAGAATCGAAAGAATAACTGCCAAATAAAATATAATGTTTGCATTTTTCTTTATTCGATAGGCGATGTAGGCCTTTATTAAAACCACTTGCCAAATGGTAAATGCGATTAAAGCAATAGCTTGAGTAAGTGATGAAGCAAAGATAATGCCAAGAGCAATAATCGTTACAAACATATTATACGTATGAAATCTTTTTCCCTGTAAACCGAGAATAACCGTTGGTGCTAAAAGAATTGCAAGGATAAAAAAGAAACTAAAAGAACCATATGGTGTCATTGTAATACCATTTCCTTGAATTTTTTTCGATCCATTTTTCCATTTGGTGTCATCGGAAGCTCCTCATAATAAGAGAACTTTCTTGGTACCATATAGGCAGGAATTACCTCGCTGAGTTCTTTTTTAATTGCACTGGTTAATTGATATTCTTTTTCAAAATTATGGCTGCCAGGTATGATAGCCGCAAGTAAATACTCTATTTTGTCAGAATGAGAGACTGGTATGACTGCGGCGAATTTCACAAATTTGCAATTGGCAATGTGGAATTCAATTTCTTCTAATTCTATTCGGTAGCCATGAAGTTTTATCTGAAAATCCATCCGTCCTTTGTAAAAAATCAAGTCATCTGGTCCGAGATAAGCGGCATCACCAGTTCGATAGGCCTGCTGACCTTCAAAACGATAAAAGCTCTTTTCAGTAAGCCCCTGTTGCCCTAGGTAGCCCTTACTTACACCAGGACCAGCAATTATCATTTCACCTTTTTCCCCATGCTTGGCTGCTAGACCCTTTTCATCAACCAATATAATCCTAGTATCTCCTTTGGATTTTCCAATTGGGAGATTCGGATATGTTTCGAGTATTTCATCGGTTACTTCAATAGAAGTGACTGCTACGGTGGCTTCGGTCGGACCATAGGTGTTGAATATTCTTGCCTTAGGGAACCGCTCTCTTAATTGGCGGCAGATCGAGACCGGCAAGATTTCTCCACAAAATAAAAACACCTTTAGCTCAGGTAGAAGTTCTTCTTTAAAGGTTGGATCCATTAAACACATCTGGACGAAGGAAGGAGTGGAGGTCCATACCTCTGTCTCTGATTTTTCTAATGCTTCAAATAACAGTTTTGGCTTGGCAATCATTTCTTTTGTAATTGCAAAAATGGTACCACCACTAGCAAGAGCCGGGTAAAGGTCCATGACGGATAAATCAAAAGAGAATGGCGCCTGATTTAAAAAACGAAGATTTCCGTTGATGGGAAAGTCTTCAACCATCCAATCGACAAAGCTTTGCAGGTTATTGGCAGAAATCTGAACACCTTTTGGATTTCCTGTACTTCCTGAGGTATAAATAATATAGAAATTTTCGTCTCCATACACCCAGTTTGACGGGTCAATTGGTACATCGGAAACTTGTTCTGCCAAGATTTTATCATAATTCACGATAAAGACTTCAATATTGTCCAACACCAATTCTTGAAGGGAGGTATTGATGACCAATTCTGCTTGTGAACTAGTGATAATTTTTAGTACTCTTTCGCTAGGAATCGAAGTATCAACAGGAATATAGGAAAAACCTGCTTTAACACAGCCTAAAAAGGAGCCAAGCATGGAAGTATCTATATGTCCATAAACTAATACAGGCAGCTGATTGTCATGGTTTTGCTTTAATAAAAAAGCCGCTATTTGTTCCGATTGTCTCCAAAGTTCACCATATGTGATTTCATCTGTGGGAGAGATATATGCTAATGTATCTGGATGTGTATGTGAAAAGTTTTTAATGGTGTCTAACATTTTCATATTGGTTGCCTCCCTTAAAAATCGTTGTAAATGTAGGACCCTGCACTTGCATCGTTAAATCCGTACATAAAAAATAATAAAAGGAGAATAAGCAAATAGTATGCAAATCTTCCTAGCCACTTTAACTTTTGGCTGGTTAAGAAAACTATTAATCTTTCAAGCATCGGTGGTGCCCCCAATTATATTTTTAACAGGCATTTATCATTAGAATGAAGAAATATTATCAATTAATCATATCAATATAACGATTAATTTTCCATATACTTCCCTTTACGATGACTTACCTATCATAATGCGCTTTATTGTTTGTTGCAATAAAAAAATCATTAAAAATTAATTAAAATTTATTATGAAATGTAAGAAAATCAAAAGACCGATGGGGCTTCCATACGGTCTTTTGTTCTCATATTAGTTCTTTGTCTTTTCACTAATTAGTGGAAAAAAGTGAGATAATTAAAAGCAACTTATTGTACTAATTCAGACTGAAGGTAATGATATAAAAGCTTTGATGTATGTTCAATTGATGATTGATGTGTACGCTCAAATGCATGGGAAGAATCGATACCAGGCCCGATTAGTCCGTGTACTATATCATGACCAGAACGAATGGCAGCTGATGCATCAGAACCATAATATGGATAAATATCAAGTTTATATTTAATATTATTTTCTTCTGCGAGGCGGACTAAATTTTTGCGTAATTCATAATGATAAGGACCGCTCGCATCCTTAACGCAAATGGAAACAGTATATTCATCGGTGGACTGACCGTCACCCATTGCCCCCATATCAACGGCGAGGTATTCTACTGTCTCCGGAGTAATATTAGAGTTACCGCCATAGCCTATTTCTTCATTATTCGAAATCAAGAAATGGGTTGTATATGGTAATGTAAGGTTTTCGGTTTTCACTTGTTTTATTAATTGTAGAAGGATGGCCACACTCGCTTTATCATCTAAATGGCGGGATTTTATATACCCGCTTGGAGTCACTTCCACTCGTGGGTCGAATGAAACAAAATCACCGACTTCGATTCCTAGTACTCTGATTTCTTCGGCATTATGTACTTTTTCATCAATCCGGATCTCGATATTTTCCTGATTTCGCTCGGCCTTGCCGGCATCCTTATAAACATGGACGGAAGTCTGATGCATGAGGATGGTTCCGGTATATTTCTTGCCGCTGCTCGTTTCAATTTGGCAGTATTCTCCTTCGATGGAGTTGTATTTAAATCCGCCTATCAAGTCAATTTTCAAACGGCCGTTTGCCTTTACTTCCTTCACCATCGCACCGAGCGTATCTACATGCGCGGTCAGCATTCGATGTTTACTTGAATCTTTTCCTTCAATAGTTGCAATTAATCCGCCTTTTCGGTTCCTATATGTTTTGATTTGTAGCTCTGAAAGGAATTTTTCGACAAAAGTGATGACTTCATTTGTATTACCTGATGGGCTTGGTATTGACACTAATTCACGTATTAATTTCATTGTTTCTACTGTATGTGTAAGATTACCCACTGTTTGTTCCCCTTTCTGAATTTTCATTCCTTATTATTATACTAAAAATCGAAAATCCCATGTTATAAATCGAACTTTTTGTCAACTTTTTAAGAAATCATGCATAGGTTAACTGTGTTAAATATTTCTCATAAGGATAAAACACGGAAATTTGGGTATAAATGGAACTATTCGCATAATTTGAAAAACAGTATTTCCGTTCATCATAATCGGGAACATTACAATTGGGAGGAGAAAAATGTTGACCAGAGTAGAATTAAATAATCATAAGCCTAAGCAATCTTCCTGGAAGGGTCTCTTTTTTTTCATTGTAGTTTGCATCATCTTAACAGCTGGTATTTTTATTTTTCGCTATTACTATCAAAGTACGATAAAAATTGAAGCACCAAGCGAAGATTTAGGGCAAAAGGTTGTCATTCATCTTCCAAATGGACAAAAGGTTTATACGTATGACAATTTAATTTTTGAAAAAGATGGGAAGACCTATTATAAAGGGGAGCGCAACAAGATTGATTTAACCGGAGGAACCGTTGAATATGAAAATTGGGATTAGTGAGCAAACAGACTAGCCAATGTATACGGCTAGTCTTTTAGCTACTTAAACCATCCTTTTTTCGTAAACCATACTGTCATACCAACTGCGATGAGAAACATGAGGACAAGTGCTCCTAAATAGCCGTATTTCCATGTCAGTTCGGGCATATATTTAAAGTTCATTCCATATACACCTACGATAAAGGTTAGTGGCATAAAGATGGTTGTGATGACTGTTAAGACCTTCATCACATGGTTTGTTTCATTCGAATTGATGGAAATATAACTGTCACGGATGTCTGTGGTAAGCTCTCTGCTCGCTTCAATCATTTCGGTTAATTTTAGCAAATGATCATAAATATCTGAGAAATAAGCGATTTTTCCTTCAATACTTGTTAAGCGTTGTGAATTAAGAATTCTGTATAATAGATCTCTCATTGGTGAAATCGTATGCCTTAAAGATAATAGATCATGTCTTGTATCAAATAAGTCCTTAAGTAATGACTCCATTGATCGGCCTTTTGAATTCTCATCAATTTCATTTAGTTTATCATCAATTTGATTTACTAAAGGAAAATAATTATCGACCATATGATCAAGAACATGGTAAAAAACATGGGAAGGATCCCATTGTTCGACGCTAGTCGATTGAGTCAATAGGTTCCAAACCTCATCAATTTCTATTGAAGGTTTATGATGAAAAGTGACGATATAATTCCGACTGAGAAAGAAATTAACTTCTTCTCTTTTAATCATTTTTGGGTTCAGCGCCTGTGTAACAAAAAAGGCATAGTCCCCATAATAGTCAAGTTTTGGTCTTTGTAAATGATGAATACAATCCTCAATCGCTAGTGGATGGAAGGAAAGAGGGTTTCTTAGAAATTCAATTTCCGTTTTGTCTGGCTGGTGGAAATCAATCCAGTACCATAGATAATCCCTTTTTACAAGTTTTGGGATTTCTATGTTTTTGACCACCTCGTAATTCTTATCTACTGCTATTGTTCTTATCATAAAATCTCCTTATCGACTTTTTACTACAATTACTATAAAGGATTGTATGAAAAAAAACAGCGAATTTTGCTTCGATGTCATTGTTTTTTCGACGAAAAAACTGACTCTTTAAACCATTTTTTCCGTTTTTTTCGATCCTGAATGGCTTGGAATAAACTTTGAAGCACAAGAATCGCTACAACGATTATTCCGCTGGCTACGATCCCTACGGCAAAGTACTCGAAAGGATTATAAGACTTAAAGTGAGACCACTTAATTTTACCCTCTAAATCATGCGTAAAGAGGTTCATACTGAAAATCCCACAAATGACGGTAAAAAGAGTCAAAACTAAGAGTAATAAGCTGTCTCTTTTCGTCATCATGTTTTCTTCGTACTTGACTAAGCAAGAAAGCATTTCCTTTGTATTACTATATAAATTGTCAATCGTAAAGCTCTTTTTTAAATGCTTAAAAATCTCTTTACCTTCTGTTTCTGCAGGATAGATCGTAAAGAAAAAATTAGAGATAAAGGAGTTGATCGTGTAAATTAAGTGTTTAATATCTTTTTTATCCTGTTCGATATTCATCGCAGCATAGTCGTCAGCTATTTTTAACAAAACTAACTTATGAAAGAGATTTATTAACATTGCATAGTAAAATGTTCCGTAAAACTGTTCCGTAAGAAGACTTAATTCAATATTCTTTTCAATCGTGATACATGAAAAGCATTGTTCATCAAAAAGGTAGTTTGTGGACGGAGCCCAGCGATTATAGCTGTTTTCTTTTACATAGTTTGAGATATAATCCAGATTATTTGTTTTAACGAAGGGTTTTCCAGCTGCATTTAACCCGCACAAGGTGCCGGTACGGTATAGATCAACAGTATCGATGAGTTCTTCATCACTTATTGACAGCAAGGACTGGACAAACATTTTTTGTTTAGGAAGAAATGTAACTGCCTCGTTATTCATAAAGTTGGGTAATTGAGGTAACAAATTATCAAACAAAAGGTCAATTATCTGACGATACACCTTTCCTCCATATTCGATTTCATACTTTGGTAATTGTGGCTCTAGGATACGTATATTATCGGCAAATTCTATTGTGTGTGATAATGGTAAGTGATTAATTTCTGTCCGAATCGTTAGAAATCCAAGATTATAGGGACAAATAACTAGATCGACAGAATGAATGTGAAACGGGATGCTAACATGTCTTGTTTTTAGCAGGCCATTTATGTCCAGCTTTTTAGAATATCTTTGTATCCCCTTTTGATGTTCGGATGTTGGAAAGAGAATGGTATTGGTTAACGGCAAGAAGAATGCTTCCAAGTCACGATGGGACACTTGATTACTACCATAATAGGTATTATCTTTTTGTAAATCATTCAATCGAAATGGGGGAAACTCTTGCTCTTGTAAATAGATGCACAGGTTTTGAACAGTTCCTGCTTTCAATGAAAAGGGGAAAATAAATTGAAAGATGGCTGTTGATACTTGGATTTCTTTTATTTCGATATGCTGCATACTTAAAATCCTTTCACATCAAGATATCTATAATAAACTTTCCCCAAATAAAAGGAACTTAACCAGTGAAATATAAATGACTCAACACCGCCAAATCCAAGGCGGTGAATTTTTTAGAATAAAATACCAATCCCAGTGGGAAGTTATTAAGAAAGTAGTTGATGAGAGGTTGAAACATGCCAACTAACAAAGTCCAAACAATTAAAGAAGGTATCTTAAATAAGATTCACAAGCCGGAGGATCTCGTTTTTAAAGAGAACCAAACTAAAGAAAAATATATGGAAGTGCTATATATTAAGTCGATTAGTGACGAAGCGATATTGCATGATAACCTACTAAAGCCTTTTTTTGAAACATCAAGTTCAGAAGAATTTTTGAATTTTCTGCAATCAAATCCAAAGGTTAGCGAATTTGAAAGTGAACAAAAAGCTATTGATGAGTTAATGAGGGGCGTAGCAATTCTTTTTTATCAGGATGATGTTTTTTTATTTGATTGTAAAATGGACCGAAATAACGCAGTGATGGATACAACTGTTGAGACAACCATTCAAGGTCCGCAAGCAGGATTTAGTGAGAGCTTACCTGTTAACCTTGGACTGATTCGGTCACGTTATCCCAATACTACCTTAGCGGTGGAGTCGACAGAAGTAGGTAAACTCTCAAAAACTAAAGTGATGATTCTACACGATACAAAGTTTGCCGACCCGGTTACGCTTAATAGAGTTAAAAAATTTTTGGATACAGTCGATATCGAAATGTTTCAAACTGGTGAGCAATTGTTCGATTCAATTAGAAAATCCAACCGGGCGCTATTTCCTTTGATGTTGGTTACGGAGAGACCGGATCGAGTTGCGGTAAATTTAGCGTCTGGAAAAGTGATTCTTTTAGTTCAAGGATCATCGTATGCGGTTATTTTACCTACAGTCATGAAGGATTTGATGTCCTCAATGGAGGATATCTATCAAGCTTATTGGATAGCAAAGTTTTTACAAATTCTTCGTTATACAGCATTTAATGTAAGCATGATTTTACCAGGTCTATACGTGGCGGTGTCCAGCTATAATCCTGAGCTGTTTAGGGTGCAATTAGCTATGTCCATTGCCGGCAGTCGAACAGGTATACCATATCCATCCTTTGTTGAAGTGGTGTTAATGCTCTTCATGATGGAGCTTTTGACTGAGGCGAGTATTCGGCTGCCAAAAGCTATTGGTCCTACAGCAACAACCGTAGGCGGCTTAATATTAGGACAGGCTGCTGCAGAAGCAGGACTTGTAAGTAATATTATGATTGTGATTGTATCGTTTGTCGCCATTTCTAATTTTGTCGTTCCGATTAATGCCTTTAGTTTCACGATTAGAGTTCTTAAATACTTTATTTTATTATTTTCAACGTTATTCGGATTGGTTGGGGTCGTAATCGGCTTTTTTATGCTCCTCGCCTATATGGTTAAACTTGATAGCTTCGGTGAGCCGTTTTTAACGTTAATTCAAAGCAAACCAAGTAAAGAATAAGAGAAAATAGGGAGGGGGACAATGAACAGATACTTTTTATACTTAGTTTTATTGAATATGATTGTCAATGTTATTATTTTTGTGCCAAAAATATTAATCGATTACCGCTATGAAGGCGCTGTGATGGGTGTGATCATCGCCATTCCGATTGGTGTGGCATTGAATTATGTATACTGTATGGCTATTAATAAGTTCCCATCACAAGGAATGCCGGAAATATTGGCCACTTCTAAGCACCGTTTGTTTAAAATCATACATTTTTATAGTATTCAGTTGATTTGGTTTGCTGCTGGCTTGATTACCTTGGTTGGATTTATCGATATTTTGGCTCGATTTGTGAATCCGGAAATGCCAAAATTAGCCTTGCTTGTCATATATTTAGCAGCTATTTTTCTGATCATTCAGATGCCAACCCAAAGAGTGATGTATTTTCTGGAAATTGTGCTATTCCTTAATATTCCCTTAATTGGTTTTATTATATTTCAAGCATTAACGAATAAGTTCCTTAGCTGGGATTCGATGCTTGAGGTTGGTACTCATATATTTGCAAGTCCGAGCTTAAAATCAATCGCGGCTGCTACCTATTGTTTTTCCGGATATGCCAACCTGATTATTTTTAATCGGGTGATTAAAGGGAAATTGAAAATTTGGAATTTTATTACCATTCTCTTTTTGGGAATCTTCAATTTATTCACCACTTTCTTTATTCCGATTGGCTTTCATGGTTCAGATGGGGCACAACAATATTTGTATCCGTGGATTTCAACAGCCGATTCACTCCGGTTAACTTATAGTCCGATCGAACGAGTGATCTTCTTATTTTTAATGTTTTACATGAGTATTACGCTTATAAGTATCTCCGTTCATTGGCATGTTTCGTTTGAGTTAATCAAAGCAACCTTTAAGGGGAAATTTAGCAAAAAGAAGAATTGGATTGTAATAGCTACCTATACGGTATGTTCGGTTGCTGCTGTGATCTATCTAAATACAGTTCTGTTAAATAAAATAACCGTTTATTGGTTGGTGTTTCATCTTGGGTTCGAAATCCTTGTGGTTGCAGTATTTTTCATTTGGGCGAGGAGGCAGACGGTATGAAACCATTTAGCAGCTGGAAATTCCTTGTCGTCGTCCTTCTGACAGGATTGTTGTTAAACGGCTGTGGTTTTAAGGATATTGATAAGCGCTTCTTTGTTGTTAGTATCGGGGTTGATCTTGCCAAAAACAGTCCAAAGAAATACCTCGTAAGCCTTAAATTTGCTGTTCCAAGTTCATCAAAGGATAAGCCAACTGCATTCATGATTGTTTCGGAAAAAGCCGATTCGATGTCTGAAGCAGTCCGAATTATCAAAACGAAAGTCGATAAAGAGATTGATTTTAGTCATGCGAAAGTAATTGTTTATGGTGACGAAGTTGTCAAAGAAAATGGAAATTCCGGGATAAATTATTGGTTTGTTAGAAGAAGAGATATCCAATCGATTGCCTGGGTTGCCATTGGAAAGCCAAGTGCATTAAAGGTATTAAAGGTTCAGCCTAAATCAGAGTATATCCCTTCAAATGCCTTGTTCCTGGCATTGGGGAGGGATGGATCTGAAAGTCCGTATATCATTTCCGAGTATCTGTTTGATTTTAAATATCGATTAATCGAACGTGGTTTTGATCCGCTTCTGCCGATCATTAAAGCGAAAAAGGATCTTTTTGAAATAAATACGGTTGGCCTTTTTAATAAAAGTAAGTTGAAGTTAACACTTAATCCTGAAGAAACAAAGATTCTAAATTTTTTAAGAAATCGTGAGGAAAAAAGTGCGAATAAAATTACCAAAGGAAAGACAACAATCGTCATTGCTACACATAAAGTGAAAACGAAATATAAAATCTATACTCCTAAAGGGGAACCACCCTATATTAAGGTAAATGTTTCACTTGAGGGTTCTGTAGAGGAAGCAACTCGACTGGTACCGAACGATAAGTTATCAGACTACGAAAGGGCAACCGAAAAATCTTTAAGCAAGGAAATTGAGAATGTGCTATCGAAGATCCAAAAAGCAAATGTCGACCCGATTGGATTCGGCCTTCGCTATCGATCCCGCCATTTCAATAACGATGATTGGGAGGAATGGAAACGAATTTACCCTCTGATTAAATTTAAGGTCAAAACGAAAGTACAAATAGAAGATACTGGGATAATTGAATAAAAAAAGGCATTCACTTTAGGGAATGCCTCTCTTAAACCATTTTTATACAGTTTGTGCTGTTTCTTTGCTACGCATTGCCTGCGGGATATAGACGCAGAATGGTTCACTTTCCAAGTAGTCGCCTGTTACGGCATAGGTTCTCGAGCGGGAACCTCCGCAAATTTTGTTGTATTCGCAGACACCGCATTTGCCTTTATAATTGTCAGGCTGGCGTAGCTCTTTAAATACCTTGGCATTACGATAAATTTCCGCTAGAGGGGTGTCACGGACGTTTCCACCGACAATCGGCAGCAATCCGCTTGGCATGACATCACCAATATGAGAAACGAACGCAAAGCCATTCCCATCATTTACTCCTTTCGGTGCACGCTTTAAGCCGTCATGCATCGAAGCGAAATCAGTTGTAATTGTATCCTCGTAATGAATTTCACCTTTATCAATTAAATGATCACGTGTTTTTTGTTGCAAAACTACGCGGCGGTAATGCTGCGCTGCGGTGGTTTTGATGTCGTATGGAGCTGTTTTGCTTAGCTCATATAACCAACGGAACACTTTTTCATGTTCTGCCGGTGTAATACAGGCATCTAGTTGTCCGCGGCCTGTCGGTACTAGCAGGAAGATGTACCACATAACTGCACCAAGCTCTGCCACAAGTTTTGACATTTCTTCTAAGGAATCATAATTATACCGTGATATAACAGTATTGATTTGCAGCGGCATTTCAAGCTCATTTAAGTATTTAATTTTTTCAAGCGTTAAATGGAACGATCCAGGCGTTCCACGGAAATGGTCGTGGATTTCCGGTGTTGGCCCGTCAAGACTGAAGCCCCATCGGGAAAGACCTACTTCTTTGGCTCGTTTCATTTTTTCTAGTGTTACATTTGGTGTAGCGCTAGGTGTCATAGAAACGCGCATTCCTTTTTTAATAGCATAATCAGCAAGCTCGAAAAGGTCTTCTCGCATCATACAGTCCCCGCCAGTGAAAACAAGCATTGGATTATCCATTTCATAGATTTGATCAATTAGATTAATCCCTTCTTCATGTGACAGCTCCCTAGGGTCCGGTGTCAGCTGCGCATCTGCTCGACAGTGCACACACTTCAGTTGGCAAGCCCTTGTTACCTCCCAAATGACTATGAAAGGATTTATGTCATAATCAATCCCTTTTCCCGCACCTTTTGGATGCCCCATAGCATGCGGATGTCCTTTACTAATTCCCTGCATTTTCATCACCAAATTCTTAATTATTTTTTAACCATAAAAATTTTTTCTATAGGTTAATTATAATTTTGTCATCATGATGTGCATGGGTAGTTTGTTACAATATTTCTACATTGCGTTTATGTGTTAGGAAATGAAGAAAAGACTTTTATAAAATGGATTTCAGGGATTTTCGATTTTTAAAAAATCAGAAAATTTATGCTTTATGAATTGTAATTTTAGCTTTATACTAAGTAAGGTGTTCTTTTTTATACCCTATACAAACGACCTCATGATTCGCAAAATGCTATTAAAAGTTTTGGAGGTTCAAATGTTTAATTTCACTCTATTTAAAGAGGTTTTCTATCAATCGAGAATTCCCCAATTGATTGGTTCAATAGATTTTACTACATTACAATATAATCCTGCTTTTTGTGAATTTCTTGGTTATTCCATGGAAGAACTAATATCCCTGCCGATGGAAGCAATATCACATCCTGAAGATATGCCAAAGGATGCAAAACTATTTGACGAATTACTAAAGGGAAAAAGGGATGAATATCAGCTTGAAAAAAGATATATTCACAAGTCAGGTGATATAAAAACAGGCATATTAACTGTTTCAAGGATTAAAGAAAAATCAACGGGTGAGGAATTTTTACTTGGACAAGTCCTCGATATCACAGAAAAGAAACAAATGGAAGATGCCCTCAAACATCGGGAGAAACGGTTACGAAAATCGGAAAAACTAGCGGTTGTAGGTCAAATGGCAGAGGCAGTTGCCCATGAAATTCGTAATCCCTTAACACCAATAAAAGGATTTATGCAGCTTTTAAATGCAGAAAAGGAGCTAAACCCTGTATATTTAAGGATTGTGTTCGATGAATTATATCGAGTAGAAACCATTATTTCTGAATTTTTATCGATGGCCAAGCCTCATACCCAAAAAACCATGATTGTTCATGTTGATCGATTAGTTAATAAAGTGATCCAAGTGTTTAATTCTGAGGCTTTAATGATGAATATAGAATTAAATTTCTTTTGCGAACACCCGATTCTTGAAATTAAGGGGGATCCCCATTCATTAAAGCAAGTGTTCATGAATGTGATTCAAAATTCTCTTGAGGCTTTATCCAATAAGGGGCGTATTGATGTAAGCATCTTTTCAGATGAAATAGGAGTGATTGTGCAGTTTACTGATAATGGCTGTGGAATTCCAAAGGAAAGATTGTCAAAGCTAGGCGAACCATTTTATTCGACGAAGGAGAAAGGAACAGGTCTTGGGTTGATGACCAGCTTTCGGATCATTGAAAGTCATAATGGTAAAATCACAATTGATAGTGTTGAAGAAGAAGGAACGACAGTGACCATTTGGTTGCCGTATGAAACTTCTGAATAACTAAAAATCCGCTATGAAAGGAGCAGACCATGACCAAAAGGATCATAAGTTTATGTATCATACTTTTCATTATTGCCGTTGGCTTCTTGCAGAAGGATGAACTGCTTCAGCTTGTGAAATATGGCGGAACCTTATCTATCTTCATAAGCATGCTGTTAGTAGCCATCTGTGTTTTTTTTCCTGTCATCCCGTTTCCCGTTTTGGCGGGGGTAATAGGAGCAGTATTTGGCGTCACCCAAGGTGTTTTTATTTCATTAGCAGGTTCGATGGTCGGAACAATGGGATTTTTCTTTTTAAGCAGATATGGTTTCCGTGATTGGGCAGAAGAAACATTAACCAAATATCCAAAAGTTTTGGAATATGAAGATTTTTTAAATCGAAACTCTTTTATTGCCATTCTTACCTGCCGTTTAATCCCCATTATTCCAGCACCGGTTGTCAATCTCATTTGCGGTTTAAGCCATGTCAAATGGATTACCTTTTTTATCGCATCAACATTAGGGAAGATCCCAAATATTCTTATTTTGTCATTCGCAGGATCATTATTTAGTAACAATAAGCTTTATTCCTTTGGAATCTATGGCTGCTACCTGTTAATCATTTTCTTAATAAATTTCGTGATCATTTACCGGAGATCAATGAAAAAGTCTCTTGATTAAATTACTTTTTGGACATTCAAATCGTTTTGCTTTTCCACAATGATGATGTCTTTAAAAAAGCTTTTTAAGATGATCCATTTTGCGGGATAGGTGTAAATAAAATCTTCAAATGTTTGAAGTGAATAATAAATAAAACAGTCAAACCCGTGTTTCTTTTGTTTTAAATCGTATAATAGCGCATGGGGAATGGTGTAATACTCATTAATTTGGTATGGGTTCAGTTTTACAATTTGGATATTTTGATCAGAGATATAGTTTTTTATCGATTGTTCCTGCAATGAAATACTTTCTTCCTTTGAGAGCCCATTCAAACTGATGCGATCATTAATAAAATAAATTCCCTTCATTTCTTACCACCCTCTCAATAACGTAATTGGTATTGTTATTGACAGCGTATAAGAGAAGTATACTTAGAAAAAAAGAAAAGGTTTAGGAGGGGAAAAATGGTTAGTGCGGCAATTCATGGATTTATATTGGCCTTTGGTCTAATTCTGCCTTTAGGGGTACAAAATGTATTTGTGTTTAATCAAGGAGCTATGCAAAAGAGATGGCTGTTTGTGCTTCCGGTGGTTTTGACGGCTTCTATTTGTGATACTTTACTAATTTCTTTAGCTGTTTTTGGCGTTTCTGCAGTTGTTTTAGGTGTGACTTGGATCAAAATGACCCTTCTCCTCTTAGGAATTATTTTTTTGTTATATATGGGTTATTCAACTTGGCGAAGTAAGCCGCAGGCAGAAGTAAACGAGGCTAAATCATTTTCGCCCCGCAAGCAGATTACCTTTGCTGCATCTGTGTCCTTATTAAATCCACATGCCATTATGGACACAATTGGAGTCATTGGTACAAGCTCACTGTCTTATACAGGTTCAGCTAAAATTATCTTTATGGTAGTGTGTATTCTTGTCTCATGGCTGTGGTTTTTTGGTCTTTCTCTTACTGGTAGATTAATAGGGAAGCTCGATCAAACAGGAAGATTTATTCTTTATCTTAATAAAATATCGGCATTGATTATGTGGGGAACAGCCTTGTATCTTATTTTTTCACTTTAGCAAAAAAATTACCCGGCTGTTATGCCGGGCATTTCAAATCTATATTAAAAGGGGGCGGAGGTTAAAGGTTCTTCGTGAACCTATTTCTATCTTAAAGGATAAATATGAACAAACTATGAAGGAAAGATTAATAGTTTAAGAAAAGTGACTAATTCTAAATTAATGAATTGGTTGTTTTTGTTACCTTATTAAATCCATAAAAACCTAAGAATTGGTATATGGGCACGGGAGAATACTAGGAATGTGTTCATGAGGATAGAAGTCCGAATGGAAAGCTGAAAATTGTCCTCAACGCTAATACCGAAAGTCATAATCCTAAAATTTATCAATTTAAACGATTTCCTCAAACATGTTTCATTTCCCCAAATTTATACATTCGTCTTGAAAACCATAAGTTCATTAAAAAGCTGATGATTCCTGTTATGATTAATATTCCCCCGAAGCGGATTTAACATCGTACCAGAAGCAACAGCCGTTAAAAATAAGGCGCGATTTTTTTTCATGCTGGCGGAAGTATCCTTCCCAGCTTCATGTGCAGCGCCCCTTCATACGATTTTTTCTAATACATTTAAAAATAGTTATTGAAAAATTAATTATTCTAGGAATAGCTTACTTCTTAATATAAATAAGATAGGAAGTCATGTGTCTGAAGTGGGGGAAAAGCGTGGAGGAATTTTATCAAATTTTAGCTGGACTAGACAATCCAGGGGAAAAGGTATTAGCAACGATTGTTCGTGTAAAAGGATCTGCTTATAAAAAAGAAGGTTCATCCATGCTGTTTTTGGCGGATGGAACACAAATCGGCATGTTAACGGCAGGGTGCTTGGAAACAGACCTTGCCATCCAAGTAAAGGAAGTTTTCGAGAAACAAGAGGCCATGATGGTGCAATATGACATGTTTGATGAGGACGATTTGAGCTGGGGGCAGGGTGCAGGCTGTAATGGAACCATCGATATAGTAATCGAGCCAGTAACAGAAAAGGTAAAAGAGGATTACCAAGTAGTCAGAACGCTTCTGGACCGTCATAAGCCTGTCATTGTGTTGAAAAAACTAGATGAACTGGGAGAATATATTTTTATTGAGGAGGAAGGGGAGCCGTTTGGAAACTGGTCAGGTCCAATTCCGGTAATCGAGTTTACCTCGAAAAGCGGTGTGATGTCAGGAGCACCGACGGTTTTTCAGCATACGTATCAGCCAAAGCCAAGGCTTATCGTGTTCGGAGCAGGACCAGATGCGATCCCGCTTGTTACTTTAGCAGCAGATACAGGTTTTTCAGTGATGGTCTGTGATTGGCGGGAAACGTATTGTCAGAAAAAAAACTTCCCGCGAGCAGAAGAACTATTACTGGGCTTTCCTACTAAACTTTTAAAACAAATCTCTTTTTCACCGTATGATTTTGTAGTTGTGATGACGCATCATTTTCAAAGAGATCAAGAAATTGTAAAGAAGGTACTTAATAAGAATATAAGGTACTTAGGAGTGTTAGGGCCGAGGGAGCGAACAAAGAGACTGTTAAAAAGTGATGATGTGCCCAATTGGATTTACTCGCCAATGGGTGTTGCGATTGGTGCGAAAGGACCCGTTGAAATCGCTGTAAGTGTGATCGCTGAAATGATTGAAGTATGGAGAAAACCGGTGCATGAAAGAGTGGAGCTTTTATGGACCATTCCAGAATAGTGGGGATCTATCTTGCAGTATGGAAGAGCAGCAGATTCGATAGAAGATTATCATTTGCAATTGAAAAATGGACCATTCCTATAGATTAGGAGGGAATGTTTGTGGAAGTTATTGGGAAAAGCGTCATTCGCAAGGAAGCAATTGATAAGGTGACGGGACGAGGAAAGTTTACACATGATTTTCATACGGTTTCGATGCTGTCAGGGAAAATGGTCATTAGCCCATATGGTCATGCGAAAATAGTCAGCATTGATACAACGGAGGCTTGGCAGGTTCCTGGTGTCAGGGCGATTCTCGCCGGAGAACGCTTCCCGCTCACTGGTGAGGCTATTCGTGACCGCCCGCCGCTGGCTGTTGATAAGGTTCGTTATCATGGTGAACCTGTTGCCCTTGTGGTAGCCGATACTCCTGTGCAAGCAAAAAAAGCAGCCGACCTTATAAAGGTCCAATATGAATTGCTGCCGGTGGTAAATTCACCAACCCAGGCTTTCCAAACAGGTGCACCATTAGTTCATGACCGCTTAGGGGAATATAAAAAAGAGGAAGATTCAAATCCGGTACCTGGCACCAATATTGCTACACATATTAAGATCCGCAAGGGCAATATGGAGAAAGGCTGGGCGGCTAGTGAGGTGGTAATGGAAGCAAGTTTCTCATTTGCTCCTTCTGATCATGCTGCAATGGAAACGCGCTGTGCGACGGCAGAAATAATGCCAGATGGAATTATTATGATTATGACGTCCTCACAAGCGCCTTTTATGGTCAAGAGGTTAATCTCCGATTATTTTGGTGTAGATCTGGGAAAAATTATCGTCCGAACCCCGCTAGTAGGCGGAGCGTATGGCGGCAAGGCACCGGTTCAGCTGGAGGTACTTGCCTATTTAGCATCTAAAGCGGTTGGCGGTAAGCCAGTGAAGATTTTAAATTCAAGAGAGGAAGATATCATCTCTTCGCCATGTCATATTGGTTTAGATGCAGTCGTAAAGTTAGGTGCCGGGTTAAATGGGAAGATCCAAGCAGCAGAAATCCGCTATTTGTGGGATGGGGGAGCCTATTCCGATAAAGCTATTGATGTCACTAGGTCCGGTGGAGTTGATTGTACAGGGCCTTATAATATTGAAAATCTCTGGTGTGATTCGTACTGCATGTACACGAATCACCCGTATGCATCACCTTTCCGGGGTTTTAGTCATTCGGAGCTTTCATTTGCGATAGAACGGACAATGGATTTACTCGCGCAAAAATTAAATATGGATCCCCTTGACCTCAGATATATCAATGCGATCATGCCGGGTAATACAACACCAACAAGAGTCCTTTTAAATAAAAGTAATGTTGGGAATCTAAGGAAATGTATTGAGAAGGTTAGGGAACTCATTCATTGGAGCGAGGGACCAGTTAAAGAAGTAAGCAATCGATTGATTCGAGTAAAAGGAGTTAGCTGCAGCTGGAAAACGTCAACGATTGACATTGATGCCCCTTCAGGAGTAATCCTGACGTTTAATAGAGATGGAAGTATTAATTTAATGTCTGGGGTCGTTGAAATTGGAACAGGAACGAAAACAATCCTGGCTCAGATTCTTGCCGAACGGTTGAAAATGGATGTGAATAATATTCATGTAAGGATGGAAGTGGATACACAAACGACACCAGAGCATTGGAAGACAGTTGCAAGCAGGGGAACTTTCATGGCAGGAAGGGCTGTTTTAAAGGCGGCAGAGGATGTCCTTCAGCAGTTAAAAGAAGTTGCGTCATGTGTTCTAAGGGCACCTAAGGAAGATCTGGAAGTGGCGGGGAGCCGAGTTTTTTTAAGGGATGACCCTTCAATTGGACTGCATTTTAAAGATATTGGCCATGGCTATAAGTATCCGAATGGCAATTCCATCGGCGGACAAATTATTGGCAGGGGAAGTTATATTTTACGGCATCTTACCCATTTGGATCCTGAGACAGGAGCAGGTAAGCCGGGTCCAGAATGGACGGTTGCAGCATATGGGGTTGAGATTGAGTTTGATCGTCGGGATTATACGTACCGGCTAGTAAAAGCATGTACGGTTGTGGATATTGGCAAGGTGATGAATGAAAAAGCAGCACTTGGTCAAGTCATGGGGGCAATGAGCATGGGGCTCGCCTTCGCCGGACGGGAAACGTTTTATTTTGATGAATTAGGACGCGTATTGAATCCACAGCTGCGGACGTATCGTCCACTAAGGTACGGGGAAAATCCAGAATACTTGGTCGGGTTTGTGGAAACGCCTCAGCTTGATGGACCATATGGGGCGCGCGGAGTTGGGGAGCATGGCTTAATGGGGATGCCCGGGGCATTAGGCAATGCCTTGTCGATTGCGGCTGGTGTTTCACTGCATAACCTGCCGTTAATTCCAGAGTTAATTTGGAAGGCAAAGGAGGCGAATCGATAATGCTCCCTTTTGATTTTGATTATTATCGGCCGGAAACGTTAAACGATGCTGTAGAATTATTTCAGTATTTAGATCAACAGGGCAAGCAGCCAATGTTTTTTTCAGGGGGAACGGAATTAATAACACTTGGGAGAATTAACTTAGATTATACGGAAGCAGTCATTGATATAAAGGAGATTGCTGAATGCAAGATGATGCAGGTAAGCGATGATCAGTTACTACTTGGCAGCACGCTTTCACTCACAAAAATTGAAGAAGCAAACCTTTTTCCATTGTTAACAAAAACAGCGAGTGAAGTTGCCGACCATACGGCCCGTGGAAAAATTACTTTGGGCGGAAATATTTGTGCCCAAATTTTTTATCGGGAAGCCGTCCTGCCCTTTTTACTTGCAGACAGTCAAGTATTGCTGATTGGACCTAACGGAAAAAGAATCGTCCCGATTAATGATATTTTTCAAGGACAATTGCGATTGGAAAGAGGGGAAATTTTGGTTCAAATCGCCACTGAGAACAGGTTTATCAGAGCGCCGTTTTTTAGCGTCAAACGCCGTCAGCAGTGGGATACCGGTTACCCGTTAATCACGATAGCAGCTCTAAAAATCGATCAACAGGTTCGTGTTGGGATAAGTGGATTATGTCCATTTCCTTTTCGCTCCAAAGAAGTTGAGGATGCTTTAAATAACAAAGGACTAACGGCTGAGGAAAGAGCGGCCGGGGCAATTGCCGTTTTACCACAACCGGTTTTAGATGATGTGGAGGGATCTAGCGAATACCGCATATTTGTTCTACGGAATTTGTTTTATGATTTGTTGGCTTCTCTTGATAGAGTGCAGGTTTAAGAGGTTGATCAGATGGGGGAGTGGAGACTTGAAATCCTACACCATTACGTTAAACATAAATGGAGAAAGTCGGATTATTACGGTTCGGTCAGCAGATACACTTTTATATATATTAAGGGAGTTGCTTGGATTGACCGGAGCGAAGCCAGGGTGTTTAAACGGTGACTGCGGGGCATGTACAGTGCATATCGATGGCTGGCCGATGAAATCTTGTTTGATGCTTGCTGTGGAAGCGGTTGGGAAAAAGGTAACTACGATTGAAGGGCTGGTGGAAACCCCAATTCAGCAAGCGTTTGTCGAGAACTTTGCCTTTCAATGCGGTTATTGCACACCAGGTTTTATTATGAACTGCCACTCATTAATTGAACAGCATCCTAATGCCGATGATCAAACCATTAAAGAATGGCTTGAATCGAACATTTGCCGCTGCACAAGCTATATCGAAATTGAACAGGCAGTAAAATCAGTGTTAAGGAAGAAATAAAAAACGCCATATTTGGCGTATTTCTTTTTCGATCATTCATTTTTTATTTGGAAATACGTATCCAAAACACGCTTGCCAATTTTTAAGCTTGCACGGTTGTCAACCTCACCTTCATAAGCCCAAGGAACTAAGACGGCCATGGCTACTTCAGGATTTGTGCTAGGGGCGTAGCTGACTAGGCTTAAATTCATAACCGGAGGCGGCTCTTTCCCATAGTTGTTGCGCAATGGTCCGTCGTAAAAGGCTTCGGCGGTCCCGGTTTTACCGGCGGGTGAATAGGCAGCACCCTGAAAAACATTATATGCCGTCCCGCCAGGCTCTTGCATGACTTTTTTAAATCCAGTCTGGACGCGATTCATCCATTCTATTTTTACATCAATCGTATTAAGGACGGTTGGATTGATTTCTTGCACTACTTGCCCGAGTTCATTTGTTTCGCTGGAGGGGTTACGAATTTGTTTCACTACATGTGGCTGCATCCGGTTGCCGCCATTGGCAATTGCGGAAATATACTGTGCCAGCTGCATTGCGGAATAGGTATCATATTGGCCAATCACAAGGTCGAGCAAATGACCAGGGAGCTTGCTTTGTCCTTTAAACCCCGATTGCTCATTCGGTAAATCAATTCCCGTTCTTGTCCCAAGACCAAAGGAAGCAAAAGAATTTCTGATGGTTTCAAAAGCAAACTTGTTGGTAAAATTTAATGGTTTATCATATTCATAATGTCCTTTTCCGATATTAATCGCCGTATGGAACATATAAACGTTTGAAGATTTTTTTAAGGCATCGATTTCATTTAATCTACCTAAATAGGTATAGGATTTTTTTAAGGGAGTATCTTTAATTTTGATTCCGGTATCATCAAATGAAGTACCAGGAGAAATCGCCCCTGTTCTATAGCCGGTTAAAATTGTCGCTCCTTTTACCGCGGAACCTACATTATAGGTAGTGGTAAAGGTCCCCAAGGCATCATCAATCATTTCAACTTTACCGTTATCTTTGTCTTTGACAATTTTTTTTCCGGACATCGTAAGCACCTCTCCAGTCCAAGGATTCATTAAAACAACGTAGGCACGGTCGGTTAAACTTGTACCGGGTGATGTCTTTGCAGCCCAAAGTTCTTCTTCAATAATCTTATCAACGGCCATTTGCAACTCCATATCTATCGTTAAGACAAGATCTTTTCCCTTTTTTCCAGTGTAAACGGGGTGGGTTTCAATGACGTTCCCCGTGTTATCGGTAATATTTTTCACCTTTGATTTGTATCCGTGTAGAACATCTTCATACTGCATTTCTAACTGACTTTTGCCTACACGGTCATTTCGGCTATAACCCCTTGCTAAAAAATAATCAAGTTGATCAGCAGGGAGACCTTCACCTGATTTTGTGACCTTTCCCAAAACAGATCTCAAAGTATTTTCAAAAGCATACGAACGGTCCCAATCTGTTGTCGTTTCAATCCCTGGAAGGGATTGAAGATTCTCACTAACGACCGCAAATTCCTTTTCGCTAACGTCTTCGTTTTTTATCATTTGCGGTGTAAATTTGTATCCACTGATAAATTCCCGATAAATCGCCAGCACCTCGAGATCGGCTTCTGTTAATTCACTCAATTCTTCCTTAGTGATACGATCCAATTTTAGTTTATAGATCTCTTTGTCTGTTAATTTCTTGGCATCGTATAAGTCTCTTTCTTTTTTGATGATTTTTGCGTCTGCCCGCTTCTGATTTTTTATAAGCCAAAAATCCTGTTTATCTCTTGTAGTGACTTTGTCTGTTTTTTTATCAATCAGCTGCGCTAACTTTTCAGCAGTTTCTAGCATTTCCATCTGGCTGAACCCTTCATTCGTGAAGGTAATCGCACTTTTTGGCACATTATCGACGATCACCCGAAAATCACGGTCGAGCATTTTTCCTCTGGGCACCGGATTACTAACCGTAATATCTTCTTTTCTTTCTAAATCCCTTTTAAAATTTTCTCCATACACAATTTGAACAAAGCCAAGACGGAGTATAAGGACAGAAAATAATAAAAATACACTAAAAAAGAGTAAATTTAAGCGAAAAGGGAAATGAGATTTTTTCTTTTTTTGTTTTTCCAAAATGGTTACACATACTTTTTCCTAATTTCTTCCTCTTATTCATTATGCATGATCAAAAAAATTAGTCTGACCAGTCGATTTATTGACGAATTTGTTTATTGAAATATTGTAAATCTTTTTCCTTATTTGAATTTTTAATTTATAATGAATGAGAATGTAAGAGTTTCACATCCTTTAAGAAAGAGAATAAATTTTAGGAGGTTTACATATGGAACAGAAAGTAGCCGATCCAACATTAGAGAAGGCATTAGAACAATTTCATCTGTTAGATGAAAAAATTACTCATTTTTCAAGTATTATTGGTTTAGCAGACTGGGATCAAAAGGTAATGGCACCGAAAAAGGGCCGGAATGTTTTTGCAAAGGCAGCTGGGACAATTCGCACGGAAGTTTTCAAACTATCCGTTTCTAAAGAAATGGGCGATTTGTTGGAAACGCTTACGTCCTCAGTGAATAACGTACAATTGGATGAAATGACGAAGGCAAAGGTGAGGGAGTATAGAGAGTACTACAAGAAATCAAAAAGCATTCCTGCTGACCTTTTTCAGGAATACAGCATTTTAACGGCACAAGCAAATGATGCCTGGGAGGAAGCAAGAGAAAACAATGATTTTGCACGCTACCTTCCTTCATTGGATAAAATTGTTGCGTTCAAACGGAAATTTGCTGAAATTTATGGCTATGAAGAGCATCCATACGATGCCTTGCTGGATGAATTTGAGCCCGGTTTAACAGTGAAAATACTAGATCCGTTATTTGCTAAATTAAGAGCAACAAGTGTAGATTTGTTAGAAAGAATAAAGAAACATGGAAACCCAACACGAGCTGAAATATTTGAGCAATCATTTGATATTGACAAACAAAAAGAATTTAATCGCTTCATCCTGCCAATGATCGGGTTTGATATGGAGGCAGGACGCCTGGATGAAACTGTGCATCCATTTGCCCAAACAGTGAACATAGGGGATGTTCGTTTAACCACCCGCTATTTAGAAAAAAATGTTCGGTCAGCTTTATTTGGAACGATCCATGAAGCAGGACATGGTATTTATGAACAACAGGTAAACTCAGAGTTTGAGGAATCAGTACTTCAGAGTGGCGCATCTTTTGGCATCCATGAATCACAATCGAGATTTTTGGAAAATATGGTCGGCCGCAGTAAGGAATTCTGGAAGTTCTTTTTCCCTAAGCTGCAAGAATACTTTCCTGCACAATTAGCGCAAGTTTCGGTTGAGGAGTTTTATCGTGCGGTAAATAAGGTTGAGCCTTCGTTTATCCGTGTGGAAGCGGATGAGTTAACCTACAACCTACACATCATGCTCAGATTTGAAATTGAGAAAGCATTGATTGGCGGCGAGATTGAGGCGAAGGACTTACCTACTATTTGGAACCAGAAAATGCAGGATTATCTAGGGATTACACCAAGCTCGGATACTGAAGGTGTTCTTCAGGATGTCCATTGGTCCTTTGGCGGCATTGGCTATTTCCCATCCTACTCATTAGGAAATCTCTATGCAGCCCAAATTCTTCGTAAGATCCAAAAAGATCTGCCGGATTTCTACAACCATATTGAAAATGGTCGATTTGACCTGATACAAGGATGGCTAAAGGAAAATATTCATCAGTATGGTAAGCTTTATACACCGAATGAATTAATCGTTAAGGTCACTGGTGAGGAATTAAACGCAGATTATCTTGTTGAGTATCTTGAGAAAAAATATTCAGAGGTGTATGAACTATAATGCTTTCAAGCTACTGTTGACATCTGATTAAAAGTATAATATATTGTTAGTAATTAAATATTTCCTTTTTAAAGGGGAGTAGCTGCTACAATAAAGTCGTCATTTCGAGAATCGCTTTCTCCGGCTTTATTGGCAACATGGACGTTGTTAGCAAGACCTTTACTTTACTGTAAAGGTCTTTTTCTGTGCTTTTCAAGGCCTTTACTGTATACAGTAAAGGCCTATTTTTATGGCGTTAGGGAGTATTTTTTAAAAAAAACAAACTTTTTTAGGAGGTACTATTGATGGATTTTACTCTTTTACTGGAATACGGATGGGTTTTAGTAATCTTGGTGGCATTGGAAGGTCTTTTGGCAGCGGATAATGCCTTGGTACTCGCGATTATGGTGAAGCATTTACCGGAGGAGGAGCGGAAAAAGGCATTGTTTTATGGTCTTGCCGGAGCATTTATATTCCGCTTTGCTTCATTGTTTGCGATATCGTTCCTTGTTGATGTGTGGCAAGTTCAAGCAATAGGTGCTCTTTATTTATTATTCATGGCCGGGAATCACATTTTCCGGAAGGTTGTGAAGGGGAAAACTAAAGAAAAAAAAGAAAAGGAAGTTCGTAGAGTTAGCGGATTTTGGACGACAGTATTCAAGGTGGAATTGGCTGACATTGCCTTTGCAGTTGACTCTATTCTTGCTGCTGTAGCGATGGCAGTTGTACTTCCTGACACAAAGCTTCCAAATATCGGAGGACTTGACGGCGGTAAATTCTTAGTTATTTTTGCAGGCGGTATTATTGGATTAATCATCATGCGTTTTGCTGCAAACCAGTTTGTAAAGCTTCTGGAGAGACGACCTGGGCTTGAAATCGCGGCCTTTGCCATTGTCGGCTGGGTTGGTGTTAAACTAGCTGTTTACACACTTTCACATCCCACTCTCGCATTTTTAAGTGAGGAATTTGCCCATTCAACTGAATGGAAGGTGAGCTTTTACGTTGTCTTGGTTGGCATAGCGGCAGCTGGTTGGATCTTCTCAAAAGATAAAGCAGATGAATCAGTGAAATCTAAACCAAAAGTTTCATAATTTTTAAGAATATTATTTAAAGCAATTCTTCCTAAGAGGGAGGATTGCTTTTTCAATTTCTTTAACATTGGTAATATCCGCAACGCAATAATTCTCCAAAAGCTTCTAAATTGAGAGTTTTATAACGATAAAAAATATTTGTCATGGAAAGCTGGAATCAATTCTATAGAAAACCTATTTTTGTTTTAGGAAAAGATTAGGATAGAGATGTTATTGTTATTGCACGGTAGTATATGGTATGTTTTTAAAGACGCAAAAAATTTACATTGAGAGGATCTTGCCATGAATCTTAAATTACATCTACTTATTGCTTTCATCATAAGTTTAGTCTGCATACTCGGTTTCGGCTTTATTTCTTTATACATAAGTGATCATAAAATCATTGATTTCGATAGCGATGTAATAGCAGCTATTCAAGGATTGGAATCGCCATTTTTAACAAAAGTGATGAAATTATTTACCTTTATTGGTTCTTCTTCCGTAGTCATTATCCTAAGCATCATTTTAATAATTTTCCTTTATAAAGTATTACATCATCGATTAGAATTAATATTATTCATTTCTGCAATAATAGGTTCAGCCGTATTAAACCAAATTTTGAAACAAGTTTTCCACCGTGTTCGTCCCAATTTTCACCGTTTAATTGATATTTCAGGGTACAGTTATCCGAGTGGTCATGCGATGAATGCATTTACCGTATATGTGATTATATCGTTTTTGCTTTGGCGCCATATTCCCAGTAAGTGGGGAAGGAGTGTCCTGATCATTTTTAGTGCTTTTATGATTATTGCGATTGGGACAAGCAGGATCTATTTAGGTGTCCATTATCCAAGTGATATAATTGGTGGATATTTAGCAAGTGGATTTTGGTTAACAGTTGCAATATGGTTTTTCCAATTTTACCAAGAAAAGCGTTATAATAAGAAATATAAAAGTGGAAACTAATGGTTGGAGATTTATGGGCCATAAGCTCTGCTAAATTAAAATTGGAGTGATACATATTATTAGAAATAGTATTCCTAACTTATTTACACTAGCGAACTTATTTTTTGGATTTTTATCTGTAATGTATTCAGCGCAAGGGGATTATAAAAATGCTGCTATTTTGATTTTAATTGGAATGATGCTCGACAGCATGGATGGGCGTATTGCCAGAATGCTCCGTGTGGAAAGTGATCTGGGTAAAGAACTTGATTCTTTGGCAGATATTGTTACCTTTGGTGTTGCCCCGGCAATGATGGCCTATTATTCCTATTTTTCTTTTTTCGGTGTCGTCGGGATGGCTGTTGCAGGGTTGTTTCCATTATTTGGGGCATACCGGTTAGCCCGATTCAACATTAACGCAGTGAAATCTTCGTTGAAGTATTTTACAGGCGTACCGATAACAGCGGCGGGTGGTTTGTTAACACTCTTAACCCTGTTCCATGGAAAAATGCCGGGATTCATCTTTGTTATCGCCTTTTTCCTTCTTTGCTATTTGATGGTTAGTACGATTAAAATTCCTAGTCTAAAGGATATCCCGCTGCCTAAATACGGCATTATCATTACCCTTTTTCTAGGCTATGCCATTTACATCGTCTTTAAAAAAGAACAGTATCGCTTCCCATATTTCATCTATGTAGCTATTCCGCTCTATGTCGCCTTCATCGGATACCAATTAGTGCGGACTAAAAGGAGAAATAGTACAAAATAAAAATGGTTGCCTGACACCATTTTTATTTTGTGGAAATTTATCGTTGTAAATCTTGATATCTTTTCCATTACATTGCTTAAATTAGTCTATTTTAGCATAATCGTGGGATAATAATATGGAATACATAGATAGAGGAGAGCACAAAATGAAGGTTAAACTTAATCGCAACGCGGCAAAAGCATTGAAAAAAATGATGGAACAAGAAGATGCACAAGGGAAGCTATTCCGAGTTTACGTTACAAGCATCCACAGGGACCATGCACACTATGATTTAATGCTTGATACGCCAACTGAAAATGATGAAGTGGTCAAAACTGATAAGGAAATTGACTTAATTCTTGATAAAAATGATGAGTATCTTGATGGTGTGTGGATTCAATTTTTTCATCTCCCAAAAGAAGAATGGCTGATTACCAACCCTTCAAAAGGCGGGCATCACCATCATCATTAAAATAGTGAGACACTTGGAGCGTTTGATGCCAAGTGTTTTTTTGTTAGTATATTTTCAAAATACTTGAAATTGTTCACATATTTTTCATATAATCCTATTATTGCTATCTTAGAAAAAAGGAGAATACATATGATTCGACGTTTCTTTTCTTATTACCGTCCACACAAACGGCTGTTCATTTTGGATTTCAGCAGCGCGGTTGTTGTGGCTGTGCTTGAATTAGCCTTCCCGCTTGCGGTTAGTTGGTTTATTGATGATTTGCTCCCTGGGGGCGATTGGCAAACGATTGTTACCATAAGTACTGGGCTTTTCCTTGTGTATTTGTTAAGTACCTTCCTGCAATTTATTGTGAATTATTGGGGACATAAGCTCGGGATTAATATTGAAACCGATATGCGGCAAGAACTGTTTGAACATGTCCAAAAACAATCGTTTCGTTTTTTTGACAATACGAAAACGGGACATATCATGAGCAGAATTACCAATGACCTGTTTGACTTAGGCGAACTTGCCCACCATGGACCAGAGGATGTCTTTATCGCCATTATGACCTTTATCGGTGCCTTCTGGATTATGCTTACCATCAATGTGAAGCTTTCTCTTGTTGCCATTCTGATCCTGCCATTTTTGATTCTGCTAGTAGTTGTCTGTAATTTAAAAATGAATAAGGCATGGAGTCAAATGTATTCAAGCATTGCAGACGTAAACGCCCGAGTTGAGGATAGTGTTTCCGGAAGCCGCGTTGTTCAATCCTTCACAAATGAAGAGTTTGAGATTACTAGATTTAAAAAGAATAATCAAAGATACCGCGGTGCCAAGCTGGGTGGCTATCGCGTGATGTCCTACAGTCTTTCGGGGATCTATATGATGACAAGGCTCATTACGATTATTGTCCTTGTCTATGGTGCATGGTTAAGCTTCAATGGACAGCTAACATATGGTGAATTGGTTGGATTTGTCCTCTATGTCAATGTCCTCTTTAAACCAATTGATAAAATTAGTGCAATTATGGAGTTATATCCAAAAGGTATGGCTGGGTTCAAACGTTTTATAGAACTAATTGATTCAGAACCGGAAGTAAAGGATACAAAGGATGCGGTTGAGGTCGTATCACTTAAAGGAAATATCGTATTTAAAGACGTGTCTTTCCGTTACGACAGGCATAAATCAGTTCTGGAAAATATTAATTTAGATATCTGTTCAGGTGAGACAGTAGCATTTGTAGGACCCTCAGGAGCAGGTAAAACAACAATTTGTTCTTTGATTCCGAGATTTTATGATGTTAATGACGGAGGCATCTACATTGACGGTCTTGATATCCGAAACATGACGAAAAAATCATTGCGTTCCCAAATTGGCATTGTTCAACAGGATGTGTTTTTGTTTACAGGGACACTTCGTGAAAATATCGCTTATGGTAAACAGCATGCAACCGATGACGAAATTGCCGAGGCCGCTCGTCGTGCCCATCTCGAAAAATTTATTGCATCATTGCCGGACGGATATGAGACTCAAATTGGGGAACGAGGCTTGAAACTCTCGGGCGGACAAAAACAGCGAATTGCGATTGCCCGTATGTTTTTAAAAAACCCGCCAATCTTAATCTTGGATGAAGCGACATCAGCTCTTGATACGGAAACTGAAATGGTGATTCAAGAAGCATTGACAGAACTTGCTCAAAACAGAACTACACTAATTATTGCCCATAGGCTTGCGACCATTCGTAACGCTGATCGGATAGTCGTTGTAACAGAGCAAGGTATTGCCGAAGAAGGGCGGCATGATGAATTAATCGAACAGGGTGGTATTTTTGCCAACCTTCACCGTGTCCAATATCAACAACAATAATTTGAGAAAGGATCCTATAAGTAGGGTCCTTTTGTTTATTATAAAAATATTAAGTGACAAGATCGAAATGGATATCTTTGAAAAAAGGAAATTAAAAGTGTACTCTTAAAAAGGAAAACCCTGAAAGGAGTTATTTTATATATATGGATAATTTCAAAAATGATCTTGACATCAAATTAATTGCACTTGATATGGATGGAACACTTTTAAATAACGAAGGACAGATATCTATAGCGAATCAGCAGGCTATCAAAGCCGCCCAAGAAAAGGGGATCTATGTCGTTCTAAGTACCGGACGTTCTTTAGCAACCAGTAGAGAACATGCTGATGCACTTGACCTAACTTCGTATTTGGTAACGGTAAATGGCAGTGAGATCTGGGATGAAAAACGGGAACTGGTCGAAAGGAATTTGGTGAAAGCGGAATTAATAGAGTGGATGTGGGAACTAACAAAACAACATAAAACAAAGTTTTGGGCGATCAGCACGGAGCGCAATTGGCATGATGAAATGCCAGAGGACATTCGGAATCTTGAATGGTTAAAATTTGGATTTAATATTGAAGATGATACAACTCGAGAGCTAATATTAAAGGAACTAGAGGTAAAGGGTGAATTTGAGTTAAGTAATTCAACCTTGAAGAATATTGAAGTCAATCCACTTGGAATTAATAAGGCGAAAGGACTGGGAATTGTCTGCAGCAGACTCGGAATCGAAATGAAACACGTTATGGCAGTGGGCGACAGTCGAAATGATTTAATGATGATCAGAGAGGCAGGACTTGGTGTCGCGATGGGAAATGCTCAGGATGTAGTGAAAGAAGAAGCTGACTGGGTTACGGGAACAAATGAAGAGGATGGTGTAGCGCAAGCCATTCACAAATGGGTGATTTAAAGACAGAATCCACCGAGAAAAAAATTACTTTTTTAGGATTATGTTTGGTATATGTCCATAAATTATTGGTAAAAATATTTGAGCAAGTATATTTTGCAAAATCATGTAATTGTTACATGCTAGGAGGCTACAAAGAAATGGAACATGGTAAAGTAAAATGGTTTAACGGTGAAAAAGGGTTTGGATTCATTGAGCGTGAGGGTGGAGATGACGTATTTGTTCATTTCTCTGCGATTCAAGGCGAAGGATACAAAACCTTAGATGAAGGTCAAGAGGTTACATTTGAAATTGAAAATGGACAACGTGGACCACAAGCGGTTAACGTTCGTAAATCATAAGACCTGCAATAAAACAGACTCCAGTTTTGGGGTCTGTTTTTTGATGTAAAAAACCTCTGCCCAGGATCAGCAGAGGCTTTTGTGATTGCTAGACACCCATTTTTCTCCGTGTATTACTTACTTTTTTTGTTTGTTGGCTTTTCATTTTTTTGGCACTTTGTGTGGTACTTGAAGTGGAAACCCCTGCTCCGGCCTTATTTTTCTTATTCTCAAGCTGCTGCTTCATCGCTTCCTGTAAGCTAATTTTCTTTTTTGGTTCCTCATGGTTTGCTTCACTCATATTAATCCTCCTATAAATTGTATTACATACAGTATAATCTATTTTTTTAGTTAGGAAAAATTAATCCTGTTAACAATATAGAAATTTTTGGACGTTATTTTCTAATTTTGGAATAACGTCCTTTATTTTTAATACCTATGTAATAGTGGGGTACAGGTTATTGTTTTTGAAAATCAATACTAAATTAAAATGATTATAATTTAGTATTGATTTTAATAAAATTTATATTATAATTTAGTTAAAGTTTAAAAAAATAGTTTACGAGGTGATTAAATGAGTAATTCAAACAAACATTTAACAACAGGAAACGGTGCCCCAGTAGGTGATAATCAAAATTCAATGACAGCGGGATCAAGGGGACCAACATTAATCCAGGATGTCCATTTACTAGAAAAATTGGCGCACTTTAATCGCGAGCGTGTACCTGAGCGGGTCGTACACGCAAAAGGTGCCGGAGCACATGGTTATTTCGAAGTGACCAATGATATGTCACAATACACAAAGGCAAAATTATTTAATGGTGTTGGAAAGCGGACCCCGATGTTTATTCGCTTCTCAACGGTAGCCGGGGAACTTGGATCCGCTGATACTGTTCGTGACCCACGCGGCTTTGCAGTAAAGTTTTATACGGAAGAGGGCAACTATGATCTGGTTGGTAACAACACACCAATTTTCTTTATACGTGACGCGATTAAGTTTCCGGATTTCATCCATACTCAAAAGAGGGATCCAAAAACCCATTTGAAAAACCCCACGGCTGTTTGGGATTTCTGGTCCTTATCACCTGAATCCTTACACCAAGTCACCTATTTAATGGGGGACCGAGGGCTTCCAGCGACACTTCGCCATATGAACGGCTACGGAAGTCATACCTTTAAATGGGTGAACGAAGATGGTGAAGCGGTATGGGTGAAATATCACTTTAAAGCCGAGCAGGGTGTCAAAAACATGTCACCTGATGTTGCAGCTAAACTAGCGGGCGAAAATCCTGATTATCATACTGAGGATTTATTTAACGCAATTGAGAATGGGGACTTCCCAGCCTGGAAGCTTAATGTGCAGATTATGCCGTTTGAAGATGCCAATACGTACCGGTTTGATCCATTTGATGTCACCAAGGTATGGTCACACCAGGATTACCCATTAATTGAGGTAGGGCGAATGGTTCTCAATCGCAACCCGGAAAACTATTTTGCCGAAGTTGAGCAAGCAACCTTCTCACCAGGAACAATGGTACCTGGAGTCGAGGCATCACCAGATAAGATGCTCCAAGGGAGACTTTTTGCTTATTCTGATGCACACCGCTATCGTGTCGGGGCAAATCATAATCTGCTTCCGATTAACCGCCCGAAAGCGGAGGTTCATAATTATCAACGTGATGGTGCAATGCGTTCAGATCATAATGGCGGCGGATCGGTTTATTATGAACCGAACAGCTTTGACGGTCCAAAGGAAGCACCTGAACATAAACAAACTGCCTTTCAAGTTACAGGTGCTGCTGAGCAGGTAGCATATGATCAACATGATCATTACACACAAGCGGGTGACCTTTATCGGTTGATGACAGAGGAAGAACGGACCCGTTTGGTGGAGACGATCGTAGGTGCCATGAAGCCGGTAGTGAAAGAGGACATCAAGCTTCGTCAAATCCAGCATTTTTATAAAGCAGACCCAGAGTATGGTGAGCGAATTGCTAAAGGCTTGAATTTAGCAATTCCTCAAGAGGTTAAATAATTATGTAAGGCCGTTCAATTCTTTGAACGGCCTTTTTCTATTTCTTAAGAAGAAACTAAAGTCTGAAAAACAGGATAATAGTCCACTGCTGTTTTTCCTTTTTGTAATATATTTACAATTTATTGGGAAAAATGATGGATAATAAGAATGTGAGGAGCCTGCTAGTGAGTCTGAATCTTGTCTATGGAGCCATTTTTATTTTTTTTGCAATAAAATGGGGGGATTGGAAAAATTGGAATGCTTATTATCCAACTTTCCTGTTCTTAATGGTTGGGGATCTTGTTTATCAATTTTTATTTTTTAAGCAAAGTATGTGGGAATACATACCGGTAGGAAGTGATAAAAGCTGGGCTAAACACACTCATGTAGCCATTTTGATAATGCTAATAAAATATCCTGTTACCATTAGCATCTTCTTAGGGCATATGCCAAAAGTGCTGTGGAAAAAAATATTGCATATTCTGGTATGGACATTAATTTATACGATAAACGAATTCGTTGATTTGAAAATAGGTGCCATGGTTCATAAAAATGGCTGGAATTTAGGATGGTCAACTTTTTTTAGTTTTGTGATGTTCTCTGTATTAGCAGTTCATTATAAAAAGCCACTACTAGCTTGGCTTCTTTCCGCCATCTACGCCACGTTCTTATGGCATGTATTTGATGTGCAATCAAGTATATTAAAATAACTTAAGGAAGGCAGTAGAAGGTAAATGCTGCCTTTTTAATATGATAAAGTTATTTAAGAATAAAAAAATCCAACTTTTTCGTCGAATTATTTTTGCAGGAAATTCAGTGATATTATTAGAATACTAGAAATATGATTGTAAAAAGGGGGGATTTGCTTGGATATCCAAGTGATAGAAAGAGAAGAAAAACAAGTGGTTGGCATTTCGTGGAATGGTACATACTCACAAATGAAGTCCATTCCAGGTCTTTTTACTGTTTTTAAGGGACGTATTAAAGAGATTCCCTATCAAACGCAGGAATCGGTTGTGATTGCTCCATTCCATACGAGGGAAACAGAAATCACTTATTATATTACTACTCCAGTTGAAAAAATTGAAGAAATCCCAGAGGGAATGGTTGGTTTTACAATTCCGCGGAAAAATTTTGTTTTCACTACTCATAAAGGCAGAATAGAAGATGTTGAAAATACATACCATAAAATATTCGCATGGATGAAAGAATACGGATACGAACAGGATCACTACGCATTATGTTTGGAAATCTTTAAAGAAAAGTATAAACTGCAAAATGCTTTTGGTGACCTCCATTATGATATTTATGTACCTGTAAAGACCTATAGGAAATAAACAAGTGTTTGTTATATTGAAAAAATGCCAGGGAGAACTGGTACTCTCCCTATCATTAACGATTTTATTGTGAAATCATGTACAAAGAGGTGTGGAGTCGTAAAGAGGTTTGATCTGGTTCGATTTTCTTTACTCTTAGCAAAAAATGTACTATCATTTCTCTATATACTTGAATATATTCCTTCGGGGTCAGGTGAAATTCCTAACCGGCGGTGATGAAGCTATGCTTCTTAGTCCGTGACCCGGGTAACATTTTTGTTAAACGGTGGATCTGGTGTAACTCCAGAGCCGACAGTTAAAGTCTGGATGGGAGAAGGAAAACAAGGATTAAGGGTAGGGTGAAATGTACCTATTTTTAAGCCTCTATTTCTTATTGCCATTTTTTGACCCTAAAGACAATTAATCTTTAGGGTCTTTTTTATTTTCTTTTGAAAGGGGTGGAAACCTTTGGATGATAGCTTCTTTATGAAATTAGCCTTAGACCTTGCTAGAGGAACGCTGGGGCAAACATCACCAAATCCTGTTGTCGGTGCTGTGCTGGTAAAGGATGGTCAAATAATTGGCATGGGAGCACATTTAAAAGCTGGCGAACCCCATGCAGAGGTCCATGCGATCGAAATGGCTGGGGATCAAGCAATTGGGTCTGTATTATATGTAACCCTTGAGCCGTGCAGTCATTATGGAAAAACCCCTCCTTGCTCTGATTTGGTTATTAAGACAGGAATTAAAAAAGTATTTGTAGCAACTACCGATCCAAACCCTCAAGTTGCCGGAAAAGGCATTGAGCGAATGAAAAAGGCAGGAATTGAAGTGGAGGTAGGCATGTTACAAGAGGAAGCCCGTGATTTGAATAAAGTCTTTTTTTATAACATCCAATCAGGACTACCCTATGTTACCTTGAAATCAGCTGCAAGTATAGACGGAAAAACGGCAACGGTAACGGGAGAGAGCAGATGGATAACGGGTGAGGAAGCGAGATTAGACGTTCATCATTTTCGCCACCAGCATGACGGAATAATGGTCGGCGTTAATACGGTATTGAAAGATAATCCCTCCTTGACGACAAGGCTCGTTGAAGGGGGAAAAAACCCAATTCGCATTATCCTGGATACTCACTTAAGAACGCCGCTAGATGCGAAAATTATTACCGATCAAAAAGCACCAACCTGGATTATTACCGGAGCAGACGTTGACCGAAAACGTGAAATCCAGTTATCTGAATTGGGTATAGAAGTAATGAAAATGGAGAGTCAGAAAATTTCGATAAAAGAGATGTTAGCAGCCCTTGGCAAAAGGGGAATTACATCCCTTTTTGTCGAAGGGGGCGCAGAAGTGCATGGCAGTTTTTTAAAGGAACGTGCATTTCAACAAATCATTACCTATATTGCACCAAAATTAATTGGTGGAAAAAATGCACCTGCATCCTTCGGGGGGCAGGGAATTGAACAAATAGGAGACGCTGTTTCATTAAACATTATACAGGTGGATCTGATTGGCAGTGATATAAGAATTATTGCTGAACCTAAGTAAGGAGAAGGAATGATTATGTTTACTGGAATAATTGAAGAAATTGGTATACTCTCGAATATCAAAAGAACTGGAAACTTGTTTGTATTAACGATTGAAGCGAAAAAAATTCTTGACGATGTACATCTTGGCGACAGTATTGCCGTCAATGGAGTTTGCCTGACGGTTACTTCTTTTTCAGGTAAGCATTTCACGGTTGACGTGATGCCTGAAACCGTCAAAGCTACCAGTCTAAATACAGTTAAGCAGGGATCCAAAGTGAATTTAGAAAGAGCTATGGCTGCAGGTGGAAGATTTGGCGGTCATTTTGTCTCCGGCCACATTGATGGAACAGGAGTAATCATAAGTAAACAGGCCTTCGAAAATGCGGTTTATTACGAAATTGAGGCAGACCCAAAATTATTAGAATACGTAATATTGAAGGGATCTGTTACGGTGGATGGGACAAGCCTAACGGTTTTTGGGGTGACAGAAACTAGTTTTACTATATCCTTAATTCCACATACATTGTCGGAAACCATATTGGGGTTAAAGGGATCAGGGGATATAGTGAATTTGGAATGCGATATGATTGGTAAATATGTCGGTCATTTTATCAGAAACCTTACAAATGATCAAAAGCAAAAGACCCACTCAGGGTTAACGGAAAAGTTTTTGGAAGAAAACGGATTTTTTTAATCCAATACTTTTAAACGACGTGTTCCACAATGTTGAATTTAACAGGGAGTGATAGATGTGTTTAATACAATTGATGAAGCCCTAACGGATTTGAAAGAAGGCAAAGTGATTATTGTTTGCGACGATGAGGATCGGGAAAATGAAGGAGATTTTATTGCTCTAGCTGAGAAAACTTCGCCTGAAGTGATTAATTTTATGGTGACACATGGTAGAGGGCTCGTATGTGTGCCTATTGAGGAAGAATTGGCACACAAACTGGACTTAATCCCGATGGTTTCTAAAAACACAGATCCCCATGGAACTGCCTTTACTGTCAGTATTGATCATAAATTTTCGACAACGGGTATTTCTGCATTTGAACGGTCAGCAACAATTTTAAGTTTGCTTGATCCAGAATCAAAAGCCGCAGATTTTAAGCGACCGGGCCACATTTTTCCGCTAATTGCCAAAAGAGGCGGTGTACTAAGGAGAACGGGACATACAGAAGCTGCTGTAGACCTTGCTAAATTATGCGGAGCCAAACCAGCTGGAGTAATTTGTGAAATCATGAATGAGGATGGAACAATGGCTCGTGTCCCACAGCTGCGAAAAATCGCTGATGAGCTAAACGTAAAAATGATCACGATAAAAGACTTGATTGAATACAGAAACAAAAAGGATAACCTCATAAAACGTGAGGTTGAAATTAATTTACCAACTGAATTTGGTGATTTTAAAGCGGTTGGTTATTCGAATCTTGTAGATGAGAAAGAGCATATAGCCTTAGTGAAGGGTGAAATAGATCCTGAAACGCCTGTCCTTGTCAGGGTACATTCTGAATGCCTGACAGGGGATGTGTTCGGTTCGTACCGATGTGATTGCGGCCCACAGCTCCATGCAGCACTAAACCAGATCAATCAGGCAGGGAATGGAGTTTTATTATATATGCGGCAGGAAGGCAGGGGCATTGGACTCCTTAATAAACTGCGAGCATATAAACTTCAAGAAGAGGGTTATGATACCGTTGAAGCAAATGAAAAACTCGGCTTTGGGGCTGATTTAAGAGAGTATGGTATTGGTGCTCAAATTTTGAAGGATTTAGGGATAAAAAAAATGCTGTTATTAACGAATAACCCGAGAAAAATAAAAGGTCTGAAAGGCTATGACCTTGAGGTAGTGGAACGGGTACCGCTGCAAATGGAAATTCGCAAGGAAAATGCAAATTATTTAAGAACAAAGCACGACAAACTGGGGCATTTGTTACATTATTAAAAAAATGTCAGCATAAAAATTAAACGGAGGTTTTAATATGGGAACTATTTTTGAAGGAAATTTAGTAGGCTCTGGCATAAAAGTAGGAATTGTGGTTGGAAGGTTTAATGAATTTATTACCAGTAAATTATTAGGAGGTGCACAGGATGCCCTTAAAAGGCATGGGGTCAGTGATTCGGACGTAGATATCGCCTGGGTTCCAGGAGCGTTTGAAATTCCGTTGATTGCCCAAAAAATGGCAAATAGTAAAAAGTATGATGCTGTAATCACACTTGGAACAGTCATTCGTGGATCTACCCCACATTTTGACTATGTTTGTAATGAAGCCGCTAAAGGTGTTTCGGCAACAGCATTAACAAGCGGTATTCCCGTTATTTTTGGGGTGTTGACAACGGATTCAATTGAACAGGCCATCGAGCGTGCCGGGACAAAAGCCGGCAATAAAGGCTGGGATGCGGCGACTGCAGCAATTGAAATGGCCAATTTATGCAGAAATATTGATCAATAAATTAAATTGTGGAAATTGAATCTGCAACTAGAATATATATTGATAATTATTATAATCATAAAATAAATGCAATAGACATATACAAATCATTTAACTTTTTTTATAATAAAAATAACAAAAAAATAATTTTAAAAACTTAGGTGCTAAAATCATCCTTTAATGGTTTTAAGCTTAAAAGGGAAGTTTGGTGAAAAACCAACGCGGTCCCGCCACTGTAAATGGGAGCAACCTATAATTTGTCACTGTCTAATTGGATGGGAAGACATAGGAAGCGATGATCATGAGCCAGGAAACCTGCCTAATTCCTGTACGCCAATAAACCTACGAGGATAGGAAGGTGTTGAAGGCTAGACTCCTTTACTTTTTTATATTAGTAATTGAAATCTAATCATACCAACATCTTCATGTCATATGGAGATGTTTTTTTATTGGCAAAAGCAGGATTTATTTTTTGTTATCAACATTATTATCTAAACAGAAAGCAGGGAGAAGAAACATGAAGAAATTGTATTCACTATTGTTAATCGTATTATTAACAATAGGAGCTTTAGCAGGCTGTGGAGAAAAGAAAGAGCAAGTAAAAGAAGGTCATAAAGCGAGTGGCGAGAGCAAATCGGAAGTTGCATTTCCGGTTACCATAACAGATGCAATAGGAAATAAGATTGTTTTAGAGAAGAAGCCTGAAAAGATTGTTTCATTGATGCCAAGTAATACGGAAATTGCCTATTCGTTAGGTCTTGGAAAAGAAGTAGTTGGTGTTTCTGATTTTGATAATTATCCTGAAGATGTCACGAAAAAAGAGAAAATCGGCGGCCAAGAAATAAACTTGGAAAAAATTATCTCTTTGCAGCCAAATTTAGTATTAGCACATGCATCATCAGCACACAATTCTGAAGCGGGGCTGCAGCAGTTAAAGGATGCCGGAATTACGGTTTTGGTTGTCAATGATGCGCAAAATTTTGACCAAGTGTATGATTCCATTAGTATGATCGGGAAAGCCACTGGTGAAACAAAGAAAGCAAATGAAATCATCCAAGGAATGAAAGACAAATTAACTGAAATTAAAGCTAAGACGAAAGACATAAAAGAAAAGAAAAAGGTATTGGTTGAAGTATCACCTGCCCCAGAAATATATACATCTGGGAAAAATACATTTATGAATGAAATGTTAACGGCGATAAATGCGGATAATATCGCAAACGATCAAGAAGGCTGGATTAAAATTGATCAAGAGGCAATGATTAAACGAAATCCGGATGTTATCATCACTACATATGGCTACTATGTAAAAAATCCGGTTGAGCAAGTAGTAAGCAGACAAGGTTGGGAATCGGTTAACGCTGTAAAAAATAAGCAGGTAATCGACGTTGACTCTGACCGAGTGACTCGCTCAGGTCCTAGGATTATTGAAGGAGTAGAGGAACTTGCAAAGGCTGTCTATCCGGAAGTTTTTAAATAATAAATTTTTAGCTTTTTTTCTAGCGGGAATCTTCCTGATCATCGCTTTTTTAATAGGTATTTCAATAGGAACTGTGAATGTACCAATTGTAACGATTATTCAAATTATGATTGCTAAAGTATTTGGCGTCATTTCATTAGGGTCAATAGACTCGATGTACACCAGTATTGTGTTGAATATTCGCTTACCTAGAGTGATATTAGCAGGTCTTGTAGGGGCGGCTCTTGCGATTGCAGGAGCGGCTTTTCAAGGACTGCTTAGAAACCCGTTAGCAGATCCCTATACATTAGGGGTATCATCCGGTGCATCAGTGGGTGCGGTCTTGACACTGTTTTTTCATCTATCGATTCCTTTTGTTGGGATCTTCACATTACCATTACTTAGTATTCTATTTTCTTTTTTGACCATCTTTTTAGTTCTTGCTTTTGCCAGGAAAATAGAGCGTTCAATGAGAGTGGAAACAATTATCTTAACGGGAATTATTTTTAGCTCCTTTTTAGGGGCTGTTATTTCCCTTATGATTGCACTAACAGGAGATGAACTGAGGCAAATTATTGGCTGGCTCTTAGGAAGTGTTTCAATGAGAGGCTGGGAATACATAAAAATCATTTTACCCTTTTTTATTATTGGTTCAGCGATACTGATCTTTAATGCAAAGGAATTAAATGCGATGTCATTTGGGGAAGAAAGAGCCCAGCATTTAGGGGTCAATGTGCAAAAAAGAAAGCTAATTATTTTATCGGCCGGTTCTATCTTAACCGGAGCTGCAGTTGCTGTTTCCGGAACGATTGGTTTTGTTGGCCTCGTTATTCCCCACCTTTCAAGAATATTATGGGGACCCGATCATCGCCATCTTCTCCCGCTATCCATATTAACTGGAAGCGGATTCTTAATTCTTGCAGATCTACTGTCCAGAATGATTATATCGCCAACAGAATTACCGATTGGGGTTATTACCGCTCTAATTGGTGCACCCACATTTGCTGTTATCCTATTGCAAAGAAAAAGGATGGAAAGAAGTGGATCGTAATGCTTAGCGTTCAACATGTTTCAGGTGGTTATACAGGTGAATCTGTTTTAAAAGACATTTCTTTTGAAGTGGGAAAAGGAGAATTGCTTGGCGTTTTAGGACCAAATGGAAGCGGAAAAACGACCCTGTTAAAAATGGTTAGCGGGATATTGCCGATTAAACAGGGTGAGATATTTATTAATGGTAAAAGGCTGCAGGAATATGGAATAAAACAGCTTGCGCAAATGGTTGCGGTCCTCTCACAGCATTCTTCGCAATCCTTTTCCTACACGGTAAAAGAAACAGTATCTTTAGGTAGATATGCCCATCAAAAAGGATGGTTTCAATCTTGGACTCAAGAGGATGAGGAGGTTGTCCAAAGAGTTATGGATCAGACCGGAGTATCCTCCTTTCAAAATAAAAATATCCAACAGCTATCCGGCGGTGAAAAACAACGAGTATTTCTTGCTCAAGCACTCGCTCAAGAGCCTGAAATTCTGTTGTTAGATGAACCGACAAATCACTTAGACTTATCCTATCAGAAAGAGCTTCTTGATCTATTAAAACATTGGACAGCAGAAAAAGGGTTAACGGTTATTTCTATTTTCCACGATTTAAATCTTGCGGGACTATATTGTGATCGGTTGTTGCTTCTCGAAAAGGGAACCATCAATATCAATCATATTCCGAACGAGGTCCTGAGAGAAGACAGGATAAGAGACGTGTATAATACAAAGATTCAGAAGCATCCTCATCCGAAGGTAGCTGCACCGCAAATGGTGTTACTGCCAGAAAGATATCAAAGTGGAAAAAATGTTGAAATCGATGAATCAAGATTACAAATTTCAAATGAGTTCCTTGTGTTAAAATCGCCTTATCCATTAAGAACGATGTCTTCAGGCGTAGTGGGCTCTGGAACCGGCTGGTATCAAACTTTTGTCAATCGTCATGTCAGCAAGGACTATAACTGTGATGACCATCAAGTTGAAATGGCTGCCTTTTTACAAGCCAATGGGTTTGAACCAACAGAGACTGTTGGCATGATGACAGCGGTGTGGCTGGAGGATGCAGCCTATCAACAGTTTAATGAGGAGGGCTTCTCAATTTTTGTTGTTGTCACTGCCGGAGTTGGAAATGCGATTGATGCCTCGAAGAGTGAGCTGCATTCCTTTCTTCCCTCTCCAGGAACGATTAACACGTGGATTTTCGTGAATGGTGATTTAACGGAGGAAGCTTTTATCCAAAGCATTATGACTGCAACAGAAGCAAAGGTAAAAGCGATGCATGATTTAAAGGTAATGGATCAGGTCACTGGGACGATTGCTACTGGTACCTCAACAGATAGTATTTTAGTTGCTGCTGCCCAATCTGGAAAAGGTCTAGCGTTTGCCGGAACCATCACCCCTTTGGGGAGGCTCATCAGTAAAGCTGTTTATCTGTGCACGACAGAAGCCATTCAAAAGTCGCAAAAAAGGAAACTACTATGATTGTTTACCACTTAATTGCCATATCGATTGCATATATCATAGATCTGTTTGTTGGTGATCCTCCCAATTGGCCACACCCTGTAAAATCGATTGGTTCGATGATATCATTTTTTGAAAAGCGTTGGAATCAGGGGAAATTAAAAAAATGGAAAGGGGTTGCAATCCTCCTTTTTGTTTTGCTTTTTGCTTTTTCTATCGTTTTGATAGTGGTGTTAACAGGATATAAGATTCATCCGTTTGTTGGTATTTTGGTAGAAAGTATCATTATTTCCACAACTATTGCACAAAAGAGCTTAAAGGAAGCTGCTGTCGAGGTCTATCACCCTTTAAAATCGGGAGACCTGGTCGAAGCAAGAAAAAAGCTTTCCTATATTGTCGGACGTGATACGGATGACCTTGATGAAAGTGAAATAGCGAGGGGGGCGATTGAGACTGTTGCCGAAAATACAAGTGACGGCGTGACAGCCCCTTTGTTTTGGGCACTCATAGGCGGAGCGCCGCTTGCAATGGTTTACCGGGCAACAAATACTTGTGATTCGATGGTTGGATATAGGAATGAAAGATATAAAGAGTTTGGCTGGGCTTCCGCTAAATGGGATGATGTGATGAACTGGATTCCAAGCCGGCTAACAGGAATGATCATGCTAATCGGAAACCGTCCAGAAAGCATGGGATATCAAAAAGCTTGGAAGATTTTGTTCCGAGATGCTAAAAGGCATCCGAGCCCAAACAGCGGCTGGGGTGAAGCAGCGGTTGCTGCCATCTTAGGAATTCAGCTTGGCGGCAGAAACTATTACAAAGGGATCGTCTCGAATCGAGAAAAAATGGGAGAACCACTGCATCCGATTCAAGCAGAACACATCATAAAGGCGAATATCATTTTAGGGAAAACAGTTTTCTTATTTTTACTATTACTTTTGTTGGGAGGAATGCTCTTTGATTTGGCCGTCACATGGTTCTAATCCTCAATATCTATATGAGGCACTGGGCCTTTCACTCCCTGCGCTTTATTATGATTTTAGCGCCAATATCAATCCACTTGGTCCACCACCAGCTTTGAAAGAAAAATGGCAGGAATTTTATCAAGAAATTTTTGTTTATCCGGATCCCTTTGCTTCCCAGTTAAAGGATAAAATTGCAAAAGCGGAGAAGATCTCCGTTGATTCAATTATGATTGGGAATGGTGGGGCAGAACTTATAACATTGGTTGGAAGAATGCTGACAGGCAAAAAAGTAGTAATAGTGGAGCCAACTTTTTCAGAATACGAAAAAGCCTGCCGCGCAAACAAATGTGAGGTTCTGTATCATCAATTAAGGGAGCATCACTTTGAATTAAACCTTGATGAATTACGTACGAAACTAGTGTATGCTGATGCATTATTCCTTTGTAATCCCAATAATCCAACCGGTGTTCAGTATCCTAGTTCAACCATTATTTCGTTAATCGAGGAATGTGAAAAGCAAAATTGCTTGGTTATTTTAGATGAAGCATTTTTTGATTTTTTAATTGAATATGACTCATTCATACCATACATAAACAAGTTTCCTAATCTACTCATTATTCGATCAATGACAAAGATGTTTGCAATTCCAGGACTTCGTTTAGGATATCTAATTGCGCAACCTGCAATTGTTTCAGAACTTAGTGACCTGCAATCACATTGGAGTACCAATAGTATTGCCCTATTAGCAGGTGAACTTTGTTTGCAAAATGATTCTTTTATTAAAGAGACACAGTGCTATATTCGTAATGAACGGGATAGATTGTTTCATTTTTTTAAACAACTAGAATTTAGTTCGTCCCCCTCCAAGGTAAATTTCTATCTGCTTCAAGATCCATTATTGGAAAATCAATTTCCGTTGTTTGAGTTTCTGCTTGATCAGGGGATTATTCCTCGTCATACGATGAATTTTCCCGGGCTGGAAGGAAGATGGCTCCGTTTTGCAATAAAGGGAGTGGAGGAAAATAATCATCTGATGGAGGTGTTGACAATATGGCGGCATCAACATTAATTTTCATATCTGGCGGGGTTAGAAGTGGGAAAAGCAGCTTTGCAGAAAGGATAGCAATAGAAATTGCAAGAGAAAAAGACGGACAACTAATCTATCTGGCAACGGGTGTTTCTTCTGATTCAGAAATGAAGGAAAGAATTGAAACACATCAGCGTGATCGAAAAATGGGACCGTATAAATGGAAAACGATTGAACGGTCAGTGCAAATAGCTGGAATTGCTGATGTCATAAATAATCAGGATATTATTTTGTTAGATTGTGTCACCACACTATTGAATAATGAACTATTTTTTACTGAACGAACTTGGGATGAGCCTTTTTTAAAAACAGTCAAAGAAGATATTATTACAGGAATTATATCGATAAAAAATCGAGCAGGAACAATGATTGTTGTTAGTAACGAGGTGTTAAACGAGTCATTGCAAGGAAAAGACATCGTTTTTGAATATGGTCGTTTGCTGGGACAAATCCATCAGGAATTAATTAAAGTTGCGGACCAAGCCTATTTAGTGGAAGCAGGTATTCCAATCGTTATGAAAGGAGAAAGGAAATGTTAGGGGTTATGATTCAGGGAACGGCATCAGATGTTGGAAAAAGTCTCATTGTGACGGCATTGTGCCGAATCCTGGCTAATGAGGGAGTAAAAGTCGCTCCATTTAAATCACAAAACATGTCCAATTACTCTTACGTTACTTCTGACGGAAAAGAGATTAGCAGGGCACAATGGATCCAAGCGGAAGCGGCTAAAGTGGAGGCTACAGAATGGATGAATCCTATTTTATTAAAGCCGCGCACCTGTCAGCATTCTGAGGTAGTCTTTTTTGGCAAGGCGTTTGATTCACTATCGGGACAGGGTTATCGGGAACAATTTTATGAAAAAGGTTTAGCGGCGATTAAGAAATCTCTGAATCACTTAGAAAAAGAATATGAGATGCTGGTGATTGAAGGAGCTGGCAGTCCTGTTGAAATTAATTTAAACGATCGAGAAATTGTCAATATGAAAGTAGCTGAGATGGCCGATGTACCGGTGGTTCTCGTAGCTGATATTGACAGAGGTGGAGTTTTTGCCAGCATTGTTGGGACGCTTGAACTGCTTAAACCTGTTGAAAGGCAAAGAGTAAAGGGATTAATTATTAATAAATTCCGGGGGGACCTCTCTTTATTTGAGGATGGAATTCAGTGGTTGGAAGAAAAAACAGGGATTCCCGTCTTAGGTGTTTTGCCATATATCGAAAATCATATGATAGAAGTTGAGGATTCATTGTCAAAAGAAACGGAAGTTCCGATTGAAAAAGATAGAACGGATGAAAGATATGAGAAACTTGCTGCTGAAATGAAATGCCACCTTAAATGGGATCTTTTTAAAGATATCTTCAATCAATGGGGGAGAAGATGATAAAAGTTTTAAAAGGATTCATGATAAACGTACAATTTTTTACGGCAATTCCGATTACGCGAGAATTACCAATGGATCAGGACCATTTAAGAAAGGCCGTGCAAACTTTTCCGCTTTTAGGTGTATTTCAAGGAGTTATTTATTCATGCCTCTTTTATTTGTTTCATGAATTTACCCCTTTTTCTCATTTAGCTGTTGCTTTCATCCTTTGGCTGTCAACGATTCTCCTTACAGGGGGAATCCATCTTGATGGCTGGATGGATGCGAGTGATGCTTATTTTTCCTATCAGGATCGTGAGAAAAGACTTGAAATTATGAAGGATCCAAGAATGGGTGCATTTGGCGTTTTATCCATCATTGTTTTATTGGGCTGCAGGTTTCTTTTTATTTATGAGAGCACATTGAATATTGAATTCTTAACCTACATCTTAATCGCTGGAATCCCATTTTTGAGTAAAAGTGTCATGGGTGTCCTGCTGTTAACGGTATCATCTGCCAAAAATGAAGGGCTGGGCTTGTTATTTCAGAGTGCAGCAAAGCCCCAAGTTTTGTGGATCTATCCAGTGTACTTAGTAAGTTTTATTTTTCTAGTTGTTTTATTTCAAATGGAATTCTTCCTTGTCGTATTATTGATTTTGGTTGCTGTTGGCTGCTTATTCATTTGTCGTCATAAAGCTGCGAAATGGTTTGGTGGGATTACGGGAGATGTATTAGGTGCTTCAGTAGAAGGGACTGAGTTAATACTTTGGATGACCGTGTGGTTATTGCATTATTTCGTCATGGCGTAACGGAAGAAAATAAACGAAAAGCCTATTTAGGCTGGAATGATTCTTCCTTATGTGCAGAAACAAGAGAAATGTCGACGACTAAAAGCTATGAGTACTATTTTTCAAGTGATTTACAAAGATGTATTTTTACAGCAAAAATATTATTTCCAAACTGTAATCCGTGTTTGTTAGATGACTTGCGAGAAATGAATTTCGGAAAATGGGAAGGGAAAACGTATGACGATCTGAGCGAAAATCAGCGTTATCTTCAATGGGTAACAGATCCTGTTAATCATTACCCGCCGGAAGGTGAATCATTTCCCGAGTTCACTAAAAGGGTCCAGGCTGGCTGGAATAAGATTATTGATCAGATTCTTTCTCAGCATCTGCAAACCTGTGCGGTTGTAACCCATGGTGGAGTCATTAGATACCTTTTATCAAAATATGCACCTGAAGAGAAAGATTTTTGGTTCTGGCAGACAAGGCATGAGTACGGGGTTGAACTTATATTTAATAGAGATTCGTTAAGGAGGGGTGACAGATGCACTTTATTACTGGAGGTGCCTTTAACGGCAAAAGAGCATGGGTAAAAAAAATATATCGTGTTAACAAGCATGATCATTGGCTATCAGCATACGAAGGCTGTCCACTTCCAATAAATATTCAGAATATCGACCAAGCGGTGCTTATTCTCGAGGGAGTAGAATTCTGGTTGAAAGATTTAACGAAGAAATATGATTCAAAACAGGCCCGTGAAAATTGGCAAAGGTGTTTAGAAAATTGGCTCGCTTGGGAGAGTTCAAAGTTAAATCGTCAATTGATCGTAATTGGAACCGATATTACAAAAGGAATTGTCCCATTGGAAGTAGAAAATAGAGTATGGCGAGATGTAACTGGATGGGCCTATCAAGATATTGCTGCAAAATCAGAAAAAGTCGACGTCATTTGGTATGGATTGAACCAAAATATTAAATATGGGGGAAATAGTTAATGAGAATTTACACAAGAACCGGTGACAAAGGAAAAACAAGTATAATCGGCGGCAGGGTAGATAAGGATGACACAAGGGTAGAGGCATACGGAACAGTTGATGAAGTCAATTGCTTTGTTGGTCAGGCAATACAAGAGCTTGATCCGAAAATTTTCAACGATGTGCTTGCAGACCTCGAAAAAATTCAACATGAATTATTTGACTGTGGCGGCGACCTTGCTAATGTCAGCGAAAAAAGGGAAATAAAGCTTCATCAAGAATCAATTGATTACCTGGAAAAGAAAATAGATGAATATATTGAAGAAGCACCAGAGCTGGAACGATTTATTTTACCTGGGGGAACAAAGCCTTCAGCATCGATCCATATTGCGAGGACCGTTACAAGACGAGCCGAAAGATTTGTAGTGAAGTTATTGAAGACGGATCCGAAAACACCTGAATTAGCATTACAATACTTAAATCGTTTATCAGATTATTTCTTTGCCTTGGCAAGGGTGATCAACAGCCGTCTACATGTTGGTGACGTAGAATATGTGCGCAGTGCGAAAGTGTTCAGAGATGGGAAGCGAAAGAATGATAAGTAGGAAGAAAGGTAAACTGGTAAGTTGGCTGGCTATGTTTACCGCATTATCTACTGTTGGAGCGGCCATAAAGATTCCAGCTATTGTTGGCAGTGTAGCATTGGATGTATTTCCGTCCCTTTTGGCCGCAGCCTTACTTGGCAGTGGGGCTGGAGCAATCGTGGCTGCTTTTGGGCATTTATTATCGGCTGTATTGGGGGGCTTTCCATTAGGACCGATGCACTTTTTCATTGCAGTAGAAATGGCTGTACTAGTTTGGCTTTTTGGAATCCTGTATAAAAACGGCAAGAAAGCTGCAGCTTTTGTGCTCTTTATCTTTGGGAATGCAATTGTAGCACCATTACCATTTATTTTGTTAATGAGTAAAGGCTTTTATTTAGCAATTGTCCCTTCCTTACTAATCGGTTCAATCATCAATACGGTCATCACCTTCGTTGTGATCCCGCATCTTTCTTCCTTGGTCACATACGGAATAGGTAAGCAAGAGGCGAAACAATGAGGGATATTATAACGATTCCCTTTAGTGGTAAAGAGTCCTTAATCATCGCGAGTGATAATAGCGGTGGGATTGGGAGTAAAGAACGGGATTCCGTTCATGCACCATATGAAACGGTTGCCTATTATTCGTTTAGAGTTGCTGCCATGGAATGCATCGCCGCAGGCGGTCAGCCCATTTCCGTCGTCCTTCACAACTTTTGCGGAAATGGACCATGGGAAGAGCTTTTAAGAGGCATCAATAAAGGGTTACTAGAACTTGGTTTAAAGGAGGTTTCTATTACAGGGAGTACGGAGAGTAATTTTTCATTATTGCAATCTGCTGTTGGATTAATTGTACTTGGCCGAAAGCCAATTGGAAAAACGACGGAGTTGGTATTCTCTGACCAATTAAAATTTGCCATTATTGGACTGCCACTTGTCGGTACTGAAGTGATAGATCATCATAGTGATATAGCACCGCTTTCAATTTTTCATAAGATAAGTAATATAAATGACGTGATGATTTGGCCAATTGGCTCAAAAGGAATCTTAGCTGAGATGAATCAAATGTTTCCTAATAAAGAGTTTAAACAGGAAATGGTCACCACAAATGTAGATGTGTTAAAATCATCTGGTCCATCTACGTGTTTTATCGTGGCTTATTATGCTGATCAAGAAGAAACATTAAGGCATCTGGCAGGCAGTTATTTTCATCCGGTAAAAATAAAAAAATAAATAGCACGCAGTGTTTGCGTGCTATTTATTAAGACTTTTCACTTTTTCTACTAATGAATCGATTCCTTTTCCAATCGTATATAATGCCTTATCTAAGCCCTTTTTCCACACAGGGGCTTGTTCTTTTATTGCAGAACCAATTTTCTTCGCATTTTCATTTAATTCTTTGCTAATTTCCTTCGCCTGATCATTGATGCTTTTATTTGGCGGTGTCTCGCCGGCAAGCTGGGCATTAATTGAAGCCACTTCAAAGCTATCTTTTGGGAGGAATGGCAATGATTCCTTCATGATTTCTTTAAAAATAGGTACCACATTAGCCGAGCTAGAGCTAGGTAAGTAATGCTCTCGGTCTGTCTGGTCATAGCCAATCCAGATGGCGCCAACAATGTTCGGTGTATAACCGACCATCCATTGATCCTTTGTGCCGTTAACACCACTGAATGGCAGCTGGGTTGACCCTGTTTTTCCGGCAAGTTGAACATCCGGGATATGTGACTGTTTCCCTGTTCCGGATTCTACCACATTCAAGAGCATGGATGTCATTTCGTTAGCAACCTTTTTGGACGTTACTTTTGTAGTTGTTGCTTCCCGTTCCACGATTGTTTTGCCGGTCGGTCCGACAATTTTGGTAATTAAATGACTATCCTGACGCTTTCCGCCATTTGGAAAAGCTGTAAAAGCATTTGCCATTTGCAGCGGCGAAACACCTTTACTCATACCCCCAAGAGCGATGGCTAGATTTTTGTCTTCTTTTTCTACTGGGATGCCAAACCGATGTAATGAATCCATGCCCTTATTTAAGCCAATTTCATTTAACAGCCACACAGCCGGAATATTCAAAGAGTCTTCAAGGGCTTTGTACATTTGAACCTTTCCTTGGAATGTCTTTGAAAAATTTTCCGGTTTATAATTTCCGAAAGATGTTGGTTCATCAACAAGTTCTGATGAATAGTGATAACCATTTTCAAGGGCCGGTGTGTAGACAGCCAGTGGTTTGATTGTTGATCCTGGCTGTACTCGTAATTGGGTGGCCCGGTTAAAGCCCCGGAATACATGCTCACCCCTGCCGCCGACAAGTGCTCTAACACCGCCTGAGGCTGGATCCATGAGGACAGAACCGCTTTGGACCAATGTATTTCCCATACCTCTTGGAAACAAGGCGTTTTTACTATACACTTTTTCAAGTCCTGTTTGCAGGTTTTGATCCAATTCTGTATAAATCCTGTAACCTCTTGTTAAAATCTCTTCCTGGGTTACACCATATTTAGAAATAGCCTCATTTAAAACTGCATCCACATAATATGGATATTTTCGCTCAACATTGCTGCCGCCGCCATCTTGCAGGCGAATTTTTTCTTTCTTCGCCGAGTTGTATTCTGTGGCGGTAATAAAGCCAAGTTCCTTCATTTTCCCTAAGACGACATTCCGTCGTTTCATTGCCAAGTCATAATTTTTATATGGATCAAGGTAATTCGGTGAATGCAGGAGTCCAGCTAACATCGCTGCCTCACTGATAGTGATATTTTGAATATTCTTATTAAAATATTTTTTCGAGGCATTGCTGATGCCCCAAGAATTGCTGCCAAAATAAACCTGATTGATATACATTTGAAGAATTTCATCTTTTGTATAAACCTTTTCAATTTTTACTGCTAAAAATAATTCCTCTGCTTTTCTTTTATAGGTACGTTCCGGTGAGAGCAAGGCGTTTTTTGTCAACTGCTGTGTTAACGTGCTGCCGCCGCCAGTAACCCTTCCGGCAAACAAATTGCTGAAAAAGGCACGGGCAATTCCCTTCACATCAAAACCGCTATGTTCATAAAAACGTTCATCTTCAATTGCTACTACTGCATTTGGAACATATTTCGGCAATTCCTCGATTTTTACCCCTTGCGTCCGATTGGTGGCAACATTACTTGCCACTTTACCATTATGATCATATATGACAGTCGGCTGGCTTAGGCCTTCCTTCAAAGATTCCACATTTGCCCTTGTTGCAAGCCAGCCAAAATAAAGGATGGTTACTAATACAACGACAAGGAGGATTAATAAGATGATTTGTGTTAGATGTCTCTTTTTCCAGAAACGAACGATCATATCCCGAAATGGGTGTAATTTCTCCATACTATCTCCTTACTTTCAAAAAGTAATTTTCGATTCATCTATTATAAATTTTCTAGGAGAAAAAGACCAATAAAAGGGTTTTTTTTATTCTGATTCCCGCTAATCAAGCGATTAATATGTATTAAAGGGGGAGTATATTTTTTAAAAAAGCAGTAAACACGTGATAATCGTGGACAACCATTGCAGACCCGAGCATATGTTAATAGAAAGTATAAATTATATATGGAAAGGGGTGGGACCATGATAAACTGGAGAGTCCGTTTTAGAAATCGGAACTGGTTGATCGCGTTTATTTCGCAACTCTTGATTGTCGTACAAATGGTTTTGGCAGGGTTACATTCATTAGGTTTAGTTGATTTTCAAATAACAGATGCAATCCAAAATTCTATTTTAACATTTATTAATGCAATATTTGTTTTGTTGTCGTTGTTAGGGATTGTACAGGATCCAACTACAAAAGGATACGGAGACAGTGAGAGGGCGTTAAAATACAAGGATCCAAATTAATAGGTAAGAGTCAGTTCCATAGTGGATCTGGCTTTTCTACTGAGTGGTAAAAAAAATACACTCCTTTCACTCTCAGGTGAAATTGGTAAGAAAATTCTTTACAATATTTGCACAAATTGGTTTACTAGAGAAATAAACTTTACAATGGCGAGGCATTACATATGACTAAAATTAAAAAGTATATTACCCAGTTTCATCCGATAGTGTGGGTTTTGTTAATTGGAACTGTTTTAACAAGGGGATCAGCCTTTATGACCCTTCCATTTCTATCAATCTATTTATCAAGGAATATGGATCTATCTCCAATCATCATCGGTTTAACCGTTGGGATGAGTCCATTGATGGGAACAGTGGGTGGATTTATTGGCGGCCATTTATCGGATCGCTTTGGCCGGAGGTCGGTTATGCTTACGGCATTATTTACGTTAGCAATGGTTTATTATGGATTCACGATTGCAACAGGGCAAGGATGGTTTATCCTGTTAAATGCACTAAACGGGCTTTGTACATCCTTCTTTGAACCAACTTCGCAAGCGTTGATGGCGGATTTAACAAATAAAGACAAGCGGATGAAGGTATACTCGTTACGATATACAGCTATAAATATCGGTGCCTCTGTTGGACCGTTGATTGGTGCATATTTGGCGAATACATCCGCAAAGTTATCATTTGCCATCACAGGGACTACCTATTTAATTTATGCCTTTGTATTGGTTTACTTTATGAAAAAACTGATCATCCCTCGAGAGGAACAACAGAGCAAAAAGAATATATCGTTTGCCGAATCTTTTCGTATCATTAAAACGGATAAGGCATTAAGGTATTTAATTATTGGCATCATTTTGGTCAACATAGGCTATGTTCAAATTGACTCCAATTTACCGCAAATATTAGAAGGAACTTTAGAAAATGGCGTGGTCATTTTCTCGATCTTGATTACGATTAATGCGGTGATGGTTGTGTTCCTTCAGATGCCAATCAGTCATGTTGCTGAGAAATTCAGAATCATGCAGGTCATGGTTGTTGGCGCAATATTTATGGCTGCCGGATTAATTGGTTTTAGCTTAGTAAATGGCTGGGTGTCAGCGATAATTGCCATGGTTTTATTAACCTTTGGCGAGATATTGATTTTTCCATCCAACAGTATGATGATTGATATGCTTGCCCCTGATCATTTGCGTGGCACCTACTTTGGGGCGGCCCAATTCAGGAAAATAGGTAATTTTCTAGGACCGGTTGTTGGGGGTTACTTGCTTAGTCATTTCCAAGGACAAATAATGTTCTTGGTTATTGCAATGATAACGCTTGGGAGTATCATTTTCTTTACCGCTGGAAGTAAATCCAGAGTAGCGAGTGCTAAAAAGGTCGTCGCAAAATAATAATGTTAATAGGGCTTTTTCATCCACAATTTGGTAAGCGTTTGATAAAATAAAAATAATATAAGTTAGTTTAGTAGAAATCAGGTATTGACAATCGCCAGTACTTCTTTATGGATTTTTCGAATAGGATAAAATATCCTTTTGAAAAGGAGCCTTTCTATTGTGGTATTTGATTATTGTTATTGCACTGTTTTTTTGCCTATTGATGTTTCTTGAGGAATCCATTTATTATTTTTGGAATCAATATGTATTTGGACCGAATGTGGAGAGAAAAAGAAAATGGAGGAAAAGAGCAAAGACTATTATAAGTTTTTTTAAACGAAAACAGAAAGTAGATATTCAAGAAACGAACAATGAAAAGAGCTCGCATTAGTGAGTTCTTATTTAATTATTCCATAAATCTTTTATCCTCCAATCATTCATTCGATGGAGGATTATTTTGTCGTTTCTTCTTTAAATACGACAACAGCGAATGAAAAAGAAAGATTAGAATATATAAAATGACAATAATATATTCCACCGGCTCCATTACCCGAAACGGATTAATTGTTTTCCAAATGATACCGTGCGGGGGGGTTCCCATTTTTAGGTCGATTAAAATCATAAGGGAGAGCATTCCAAATGCTAATAAAAAAGTTACAAAAAATTGTTTCAACAGCCTCACCTTCAATCCGCAATAGTCCTATTGTTTTAATTTAATGAATTCCTTATACAATAAAGTTTCATGGTAAAAATGGATATATCAGAGTGGCTTGGGGAAAATACCCATTATGGAAATTTTTAAAGTGAGGTGGAGCTTGTGTCAATTTTATCTAGTATGTTAAAAAAGAAGCAAAAAAAGAGACAGAATGATAATTACCGACAAAAGCAAGATCCACAAAAACCGGAAGATTTATTAATTTTAAGTGATTATAAAGATAATATGGCTCGAATAAAAGGAGAGTTTGGAAACAGTACAGATATAGTGTTCCGTGAGTTTAAATTTGGCAGAAAAAAAGGAATTTGTGTAAATGTGGATGGTTTAACTAACCAAGAATTGATTAGCGAATTTTTTATGGAGTCCTTATCAGTCAGTGATCGGGACGACAACCTCCAGGATTCCTTTCAATTATTAGCAGATAAGGTGGTAAACCTAGGAAATATTCAGCTTATCACCGACTGGAATCAGGTTTATGATGCGCTTCTTTCAGGGAATACTTTATTTTTTTTAGATGGTTACAACCATGCCATTAATGTGGAAACAAAAGGATGGGAACAACGATCGATTACGGAACCTTCTACCCAATTAGCAATTCGTGGGCCAAAGGATGCTTTCACGGAAACATTAAGAACGAATACAGCATTAATTCGAAGAAGGATTAAAAGCCCAAATTTATGGCTAGAGTCAATGAAAATTGGCAAGGTATCACAAACAGATATTGGGATTATGTATCTAAAAGGGATTGCGAATGAAAAAATTGTCCTGGAGGTTAAAGAACGTTTAAAAGGAATTGATATTGATTCAATTCAGGGTTCGGGATATGTGGAACAATTGATTGAGGATCAGGCATGGACAACGTTTCCCACCACATATCATTCCGAAAGACCGGATGTTGTGACATCACATATACTCGAAGGAAGGATTGCCCTTATTGTGGATGGGACACCATTTGTGGTCACTGCCCCCGCAATTTTTATTCAATTTTTCCAAGCACCTGATGATTATTACTCACGATTTGACATTTCAACTGGAATTCGTATTTTAAGAATTTTATCATTCTTTATTGCCGTAATTGGACCGGCTGTCTATATTGCAGCGACAACCTTTCACCAAGAGATGATTCCAACGACCATGGCTATTGCCATTGCGGCGCAGCGTGAAAATGTGCCTTTCCCGGCGTTTGTCGAGGCATTGGTGATGGAGATTCTGTTTGAAATATTAAGAGAGGCAGGGTTACGGCTTCCAAGAGCTGTTGGTCAAGCTGTTTCGATCGTTGGTGCATTAGTCATTGGCCAAGCAGCAGTTCAAGCCGGCTTCGTGTCACCTGTCATGGTAATCGTCGTTTCCATCACCGCAATTGCCAATTTTTCAACCCCGAGTTTTGCCATGGCGATTGCAGCAAGGTTGATTCGCTTTATTTTAATGGGCTTGGCAACAGTTTTGGGCTTCTATGGGATCATGTTAGGCCTCATGTTTATGGCGATCCATTTATGTTCTCTACGTTCATTTGGCATCCCATATATGATGCCTTTAGCTCCTTTCAACCCTCGTAATCAACAAGATGTGTTTGTTCGTTTTCCAGTATGGGCAATGAAAAATCGGCCTACGTTTATTAGTAAAGGGAATATGGTGAGAACTGGAGAAAATCAAAAACCTGGTCCGCCAAAGCAAGAGGAAAATAATCAAACTTCAAATGGTGAATCATGATGAAAAAAATCTTTGTCATAGCAATACTTTTCTTACTGCTTATGCCAATGTTAAGTGCCTGCTGGAATCAAAAGGAGCTAACTGATTTAGCCTTTGTCATGGCATTGGGAGTTGACAAGGGTGAACATAAAAAGTTTGATGTTACCTTTCAAATTGTTATTCCCGGCAATGTATCATCAGGACAAAATGGCGAGGGGCAGGGACTTCCTATTGCCGTTTATACAAGTTCGGGTGACACTTTAACGGAAGCAGCCAGAAAAGCAACGAAAAAGATTTCGCGCCGATTATATTATGCTCATACTAATTTAATTGCTGTAAGTGAAGATATAGCTAAGGATGGCATTCTTGATCTGATGGATGCGTTAGACAGAGATCCGGAATTTAGAACAACTACGGAACTTGTTGTAACTAGAAATACCCCCGCAGAAGTATTGGTATCTGCGCTTGCAAACCTTGATAAACTGCCTGTCAACAAGATTACTAAAGAGATTAAATCGACAGAAATGATGTTAGGTGAAAATATGAGCATCAATATCGATGAATTTTTAGCAGGGCTTGTCAGTAATGGTAAGGAGCCAATTCTGAATGGTTTTATTGTGAAAGGTGATGTGGAAAAGGCAAGCGAATCAGAAGACCTTCAGCATACAAAGGCTGTTGCCATTCTTGCAGCTGATGGGTTAGCCGTTTTTAAAAAAGGGAGATTAACAGGCTGGATTGATCATGAAAAGGCACGTGGAGTGATCTGGATTTTGGATAAGGTAAAAAGTACATCGGTTAATGTGGATTGGAATGGGAGAAAGGATGCCATTACAATGGCATTGCTTCGATCAAAAACAAAAGTATCTGTCGAGATTAAAAATGGCAAACCGATCATCCATATTGTGATTAAAGATGAAGGCTGGATTAGTGAAGCGAATACGGTGGTAGACTTAATGAGTCCATCCGAGATAGAGAAAATTGACAGACTGGTTGAAGAAGAGATAAAACAGCAAATTCTAGCTTCAGTAAAAGCAGCACAAAAAATGAAGAGCGATATTTTTGGATTTGGTGAAAGGATTCATAGGAAAGACCCAAAACTATGGAAGAAATTAAAAAGGAATTGGCACGACCATTTTGCAGATCTTGAAGTAAATGTAAAGGTTGATTCCTATATTCGCCGTGAAGGAATTCGAACAAAGCCGTTTTGGTCAGATTTAAATAAATAACCCTTAGAAAAGGGGAATACACAATGGAAAAGGCAAAAATAAAAGCATCCCAGATGTTTATACTAGTGGTCTTGTTTGAAATGGGTAGTGCCATTCTTGTAGGTCTCGGCGTTTCGGCAAAACAGGATGCATGGATATCAATGTTGTTAGGCTTAGCTGGGGGCTTACTGTTTTTTCTTGTTTATTATCAGCTATATAAATATTATCCAACACTGCCATTTACAAGTTATGTTCAAAGAATTGCCGGGAAATGGATGGGAAGACTACTGGGTTTGTTATATATCATCTATTTCATTTATTTATCTACAAGAGTTTTGCGTGATTTTGGTGAATTATTAACAACTACCATTTATTTTAATACTCCGCTCATTGTCATTAATTCCTTGATGATGGTGATCATCATTTATGCTATCCATAAGGGAATAGAAGTTATTGTAAGAGTAGGAGAGCTATTTTTTGGAGTCATTTACTTGTTGGCAATCGTTGGCTTCCTCTTAATCATATTTTCGGGATTAATTCATCCCGAATTTCTACTGCCAGTATTGGAACAAGGGTGGAGGCCAGTGTTTATCACATTTATTCGGGAAACCATTATCTTTCCATTTGGGGAAATGGTTGTCTTTACGATGCTGCTACCTTATTTAAACGATCATAAAAAAGTAAAATTTGCTTGTATGGGTGGAATGATTTTAGCTGGAATCAATGTTACCATAACTTGTGCCATCAATGTTGCAACGTTAGGGGTAGATCTTTTTGAACGCTCTAATTTCCCGCTCCTTACCACTATAGGTAAAATTCAATTAGCGAATTTTATTGAACGATTGGATGTATTGTTTATGCTCTATTTAATGATTGGATGTTTCTTTAAAATTTCAGTATTTTTCTATGCAGCTGTTGTGGGAGCAACAGACCTTTTTCAGTTTAAAAACCATCAAAAGTTAAGTTTTCCAATAGGTTTAATTATCCTTTTGGCATCTATTACAATTGCATCGAATTATGCGGAACATATTCAAGAGGGTTTAAAGGTGGTACCCGTTTATGTGCAATGGCCTTTTCAAATTATCATTCCCACCCTATTATTAATCATTGCCTTTTTCCGGAACCGGAAGAAAAAAACAACAAGCACTCTGATATGATCCCCTTATAGTAGACAGATAAAAGAAAGCATACTAATCTGTCTACTATGGAGGGGATTTTTTATGGGTAAAAATATAAGGACAACATACGATGTCACATTTAAGAAAAAAGCT